>Ga0129312_1000831_pt1 | contig 21749 bp, 19 predicted proteins | sample O827metagenome_FD_94434 | JGI IMG/M metagenome (GOLD analysis project Ga0129312, IMG submission 94434) | Orangutan group fecal microbial communities from Wisconsin, USA - O827 metagenome | ecosystem: Host-associated > Mammals > Digestive system > Large intestine > Fecal | place: USA: Wisconsin... | reverse complement strand
TGACCCTGTCCAACATCTTTATCTCCCTGCTGCGTAAGATCATCCCCAACGAGGTGCGTATCGCCTGCTACATCGTGGTCATCGCCGGCTTCGTGACCTGCGTGGACCTGCTGCTGAAGGCCTTCGTCCCCGCTCTGTCCAACTCTCTGGGCGTGTTTATCCCCCTGATCGTCGTGAACTGCATCATCCTGGGCCGTGCCGAGGGCTTTGCCTCCAAGAACGGCGTGGGCGCTTCCGCGGTGGACGGCGTCTGCCAGGGCATCGGCTATACGCTGGTCCTGATCGTGATGTGCGTGTTCCGTGAGTTCTTCGGCTCCGGTAAGTTCGGCGGCGGTCTGCTGGGCGGCGGCGCTCTGGGCAGCGCACCCGGCATCACCATCTTCCCCGAGGAGTTCGGCATCAAGGTCCTGACTCTGCCCGTGGGCGGCTTCCTGACCCTGGGCTGCCTCATCGCACTGATGCAGTGGGCTCTGGCCAAGAGTGCTAAGAAAAAGGAGGCCAAGTAAGTCATGACTGTCACTACACTGCTCGCCATCTCTCTTGGCGCAATTCTGACCAATAACTTTATCTTCGCGCAGTTCCTGGGCATCTGCCCCTTCCTGGGCGTGTCCAAGAAGATCGACACCGCCGTGGGCATGGGCGCCGCCGTGACCTTCGTCATGGGTCTGGCCTCCGCCGTCTGCTTCGGCGTCAACAAGATCCTCATCGCCTTCGATCTGGGCTTCATGCAGACGGTGGCCTACATTCTGGTCATCGCCGCGCTGGTGCAGTTCGTGGAAATGTTCCTGAAGAAGAACATCCCCACCCTGTACACCGCGCTGGGTGTGTACCTGCCCCTGATCACCACCAACTGCGCCGTGCTGGGCGTCGCTCTGCTGAACACCCAGAATGAGTACAACTTCATTGAGTCCGTGGTCTACGGTATCACCGGCGGTCTGGGCTTCCTGCTGGCCATCTTCCTGTTCGCCGCTATCCGCGAGCAGCTGGAGGTCTCCAGCGAGAACCCCAAGGCCTTCGATGGCTTCCCCATCGCGCTGGTCACCGCCGGCCTGATCGCTCTGGCGTTCATGGGCTTCAGCGGCCTGAAGGTCTGGTAAGGAGGTAGAAGAATATGACTACTTTGATTTGGGCGATCGTCGTACTGGGCGCTCTCGCCATCATCTTCGGCCTGATCCTCGCCGTTGCCGCTAAGGTCTTTGAGGTCGAGGTCGATCCCCGTCTGCCTGAGATCCAGGCTTGCCTGGCCGGCGCCAACTGCGGCGGCTGCGGCTACCCCGGCTGCGGCGGCTGCGCCGAGGCCATTCTGGCCGGTAAGGCCCCCGTCACCGCCTGCGCTCCCGCCGGCCCCGAGAATGCCGCCAAGATCGCGGCCATCATGGGCTTGGAGGCTCCCTCCGGCGATAAGATGGTCGCCCATGTGATGTGCAACGGCGGCTGCAACGCCAAGGAGAACTTTGAGTATCGCGGCGTGAAGGACTGCCTGGCCGCCACCAAGGTCTGCGGCGGCGACGCCAAGGCCTGCCGCTACGGCTGCTTCGGCTTCGGCTCCTGCGTGGAGGCCTGTAAGTTCGATGCCATCCACGTCATCAACGGCGTGGCCGTGGTGGACAAGGAGAAGTGCACCAACTGCGGCGCCTGCCGCGCTGCCTGCCCGCACCACCTGATCGTGGAGGTGCCCTACAAGCAGAAGGTGTTCGTCGACTGCTCCAACAAGGACAAGGGCCCCGCTGTGGCCAAGGTCTGCGCCAACAGCTGTATCGCCTGCGGTATGTGCGAGCGTACCTGCAAGCTGGACGCCATCCACGTTGTGGACAATGTGGCCGTCATCGATTACAGCAAGTGCAAGAACTGCGGTATGTGCGCCAAGGCCTGCCCCCGCAACGCCATCGAGCCCATCCCCACTCCCGAGGAGAAGGAGAAGTTCAAGGCCGCGCAGAAGGCTGCCGCCGAGAAGAAGGCCGCTGCCGCCAAGGCTGCTGCCGAGGCTCCCAAGGCCGAGTAACCACACAACGAAACAAGAGACACGCCAGCTGGCGTGTCTCTTGTTTTTTCCCCGCCCTCCGTGCTATACTGGAGAAAATCACCGCAAGGAGGCTCCGCCTATGTCCGATACCATCGCCGCCATCGCCACACCCCAGCTGCCCAGCGCCATCGGCATCCTGCGCCTGTCCGGGCCGGGTACGCTGACCGCACTGGACCGGGTATTCCGCGCCAAAAACGGCCGTTCCGCCGGGGCGCAGACACCGCGCCGCATGGTGTACGGCGACCTGCTGGACGCAGACGGCAGCGTCATCGACAACGTGCTGTGCGTCCGGTTCCCCGGCCCGGACAGCTATACCGGCGAGGACTGCGCCGAGCTGCACTGTCACGGCTCGCCGGTGGTGCTGAACGCCGGTCTTGCCGCGCTGTTCGCCGCCGGGTGCCGGCAGGCCAAGGGCGGCGAGTTCACCCGCCGCGCCTTCCTCAACGGGCGGATGGATCTCATTCAGGCGGAATCCGTGGCCGACCTCATCGACGCGGAGACGGCGGAGGCGGCGAAAAACGCGGTGTGTCAGCTGGACGGCGCCCTGAGCCGTGCCATCGGCCGCATCTACGACGGCTTGATGGACATGGCGGCGCGGTTCTACGCTGTGGTAGACTACCCCGACGAGGACATCGAGGACGTGCAGCGTGAGCAGATGCTGGACACGCTGCGTACCTCCCAGCAGGAGCTGGAGACGCTGCTGGCCACCTTCTCCCGCGGGCAGCTTCTGAAGCTGGGCGTACCCACCGTCATTCTGGGACGGCCCAACGCCGGGAAATCCTCCCTGCTCAACGCCCTGCTGGGCTACGACCGGGCCATCGTCACCGACATTGCCGGCACCACACGGGACACCGTGGAGGAGAAGGTGCTGGTGGGCGGCGTGCTGCTGCGGCTGACGGACACCGCCGGGATCCGGGACAGCGGCGACCGGATCGAGGCCATGGGCGTGGAGCGCAGCCGTCAGGCAGCGCAGCGGGCGTCGCTGGCGCTGCTGGTGCTGGACGGCTCGCAGGAGCTGTCGGAGGAGGACGAGCAGGCCATCGCCGCGGCGCAGAGCGTACCAAACCTGCTGGTGCTGGTGAATAAGGGCGACCTGCCGCGTCGATTGGACATCGGGCGGCTTGCTGACCGGTTCGACAATGTGCTGACCATCTCCGCCCGCACCGGCGAGGGGCTGGACACCCTGTCCGACGCAGTGGCGGCGCTGTATCCCGCCGGAGAGACCCCCGCCGGGGAGCTGCTGACCAATGCACGGCAAGCGGACGCCGTCTCCCGCGCCCTGTCCGCCGTGGCGGAGGCGCGGAGCGCCCTGCGCATCGGCATGACGCCGGATGTGGTGCTGACGGACTGTGAGGCGGCGCTGGAGGCGCTGGGCGAGCTGAACGGCAAGCGCATCCGGGAGGATCTGGTGGACACCATCTTCTCCCGCTTCTGCGTGGGAAAATAGGCGCGATGCCGGCAGCGGCGCAAATTTTTCACTTTTCCCTTTTCACGGGACGCTTTTCGTGATACCATGTGGTATCGAGACAATACGGATATCCATCTGCTGCAAGGAGGCTTTTACTATGCGCGACTACATCATCATGACTGACAGCTGCTGCGACCTGACCGACCATATGGCCAAGGAGCTGGAACTGAACGTGGTACCCCTGACTGTACATATGGACGGCAAGGACTACGCCAACCTGCTGGACGGCAGCGAGATCAGCTTCGAGGAGTTCTACAAGAACATCCGCGCCGGTATCCTCAGCACCACCTCCGCCGCCAACGTGGGGCAGTTTGAGGACGCCATGCGCGCCGTGCTGGCACAGGGCAAGGACATCGTGTCCATCAACTTCTCCAGCGCCCTGTCCGCCACCTATCAGAACGCGGTCATCGCCGCCAAGACCATGGCCGACGAGTTCCCCGACAGCCGCGTATATGTGGTGGATTCCCTGTCCGCGTCGCTGGGTCAGGGTCTGCTGCTGTATCTGGCTGTGCAGAAAAAGCGGGAGGGCCTGTCCGCCGAGGAGCTGGTGCAGTGGGTAGAGGAGAACAAGCTCCACATCGACCACTGGTTCACCGTGGACGACCTGAACTACCTGAAGATGGGCGGCCGCGTGTCCGCCACCACCGCGTTTCTGGGCACCATGCTGTCCATCAAGCCGGTGATGCACACCTCCGACGAGGGCAAGCTGGTGCCTATGACCAAGGCTCGCGGCCGCAAGGCAAGCCTCCAAGCCCTCATCGACAAGGTGGCGGAGCTGGGTATCGAGCCCAGCGAGCAGGTGATGTTCATCTGTCAGGCGGACTGCGAGGTGGAGGCCCGCGCCGTGGCGGAGGAGCTGAAGGCCCGCTACGGCGTGAAGGAGGTCTACATCAACTACATCGGCCCGGTGATCGGCAGCCATACCGGCCCCAACACCATGGGTCTGTTCTTCGTAGGCACCAAGCGCTGACACCATCACAGATGCGGAGGGAACACACATGGAATGGCTGGAGCTGAAGATCGATACCTCCCCGTCCGGGCTGGACGCGGTGACGGAGCTGCTGGAGCAGCAGGGCATCACCGGCGTCATCATCGACGATGAGGCGGACTTCAAGGACTTTCTGGAGCATAATAAGCAATACTGGGACTATGTGGACGAGGAGCTGCTGCGGGAGAAGGCCGGCGTCAGCCGCGTCACCTTCTATCTGGAGCGGGACGAGGCGGCGCTGCACACCGTCGCACAGGTGCGTATCGCCATGTCTGAGCTGAAAAAGGCGCACCCGGACTACGCCCCCATGCTGCTGACCATCGACAACGTGGCGGACGCGGACTGGGAGAACAACTGGAAGAAATTCTACAAGCCCATGGAGATCGGGGAGCGGCTGCTGGTAGTCCCCCAGTGGGAGCAGGCCAAGAGGGATCACGGACGGGTGAAGCTGGTGCTGAACCCCGGCCTGACCTTCGGCACCGGCAGCCACGCTACCACCCGCCTGTGCCTGCAGGCGCTGGACAAGTGCATCCATGGCGGCGAGAAGATCCTGGATCTGGGCTGCGGCAGCGGTATTCTGTCCATTGCCGCGCTGGTGCTGGGCGCGAAGGAGGCCTTTGCCTGCGACATCGACGAGAAGTGCGTGGACGTGGCCTACGAGAATGCCGCCCTCAACGGCGTGGGCAAGGATCGCTACACCGTGCGGTGGGGCGATGTGCTGACGGACACGACCTTGCAGGCGGAGTTCGGCGGCGGTTACGATATGGTGGTGGCCAACATCGTGGCGGACGTTATCATGGGTCTTTCCGACAAGGTGCGGCCCTTCCTGAAGGATGGCGGCCTGTTCCTCTGCTCCGGCATCATCGACGACCGGGCGGAGGAGGTGCTGGCCAAGCTCCGCGCCGACGGCTGGATGGTCCTTGAACAGAACAACTCCGAGGGCTGGTACAGCTTCCTGTGCCGGTAACAACGACAAAAACAGCGCCGGGCTTACGCCCGGCGCTGTTTTTATCTCTTTTTTATCGGTACTCTCTGGGTACGGCGCTGTCCACGAACTTGGGCCGCACCTCGATACGCACCGTGTCGCCCACGGCGCAGGGTACGTCCGTCACGTCCGCCTCCATGGCCGTGGCGCCTACCACGCCCCGTACCGGGCAGCGGCAGCCGTTGACCAGCACGGTCAGGCCGTCTGCGCGCAGCAGCCTCCGCCCGGTATGCAGCACCCGCCGCAGCCGATCCCGCAAACGCAGGGCGTTGGACTCCTCCGTCACCCCCACACCGCTGGTGTAGCCCACCGGCAGCAGTGCCAGCCGCGTCTCCCGCCGCGTGCGATAGGCGCCGGTATAGCCCACCGGCCAGCCAGCGGGCAGCGTCTTCAGCTCTGTCACCTGCGCCTCCAGCCAGCCGATGCGCTCCAGCCCCAGCGTATCCGGCACGGACAGCCGTCCCAGCAGCGCCGAGCCAAGGCGCACCGCGTCCAGATGCATCTCAGGATACCGCAGGAACGCGGTGGACGCGCAGACGTGGCGCAGCCCCGTGTCGATACCCGCTTCCTGCAGAATGCGGACGCCCTCGGTGAACCGCCGGTATTGCAGGGCGGTGCATTTGGTGTTGGCAGCGTCGGAGAGGTGGGTGAACACGCCCTCCACCCGGAGGGCGGGCAGCGCTTGCAGCAGGGCGGCGGCCTCCGCCGTCTCCTGCGGCAAAAAGCCGTATCGTCCCATGCCGGTGTCCAGCTTCACATGGACACGGGCGGTAACGCCCCGCGCCGCAGCCGCGGCGGACACGGCGCGGGCCGCGTCGGCAGAGCCAACGGTGAGGATCACGTCCCGCGCCAGCAGCGCGGCGATCTCCTCCGGCAGTGCGGTGGAGGACAGCATCAGAAGCTCCGCCGTGATGCCGGCGTCCCGGAGGGCGGCGGCCTCCGCCGCCGTGGAGACGGCCAACAGCTCCACACCCTGCGCCGTCAGAAAGCGGGCATAGGGTACCAGACCCAGCCCGTAGCCGTTGCCCTTGACCACAGCGATGATCTGTGCAGACGCAAAACGCCGCAGCTTCTCCATATTGCGCGACAGCGCGGCGCTGTCAATAACAAATGTGGGCACAGCGTCCGCCTCCTCTCCGTAAGAGATGTCTGTAAGTCGATTATACACGGTCTGCGCCGGTTCACAATCTCTCTGCCGCCGATTTAAGAAATCTGGTGGAAAGTCTTAAGAAAACCGCAAATTTCGACCGGTTCCGTGTATAGAAACGGGGGCGTATCCGGGGATACGCCCCCGCCTGTTCTTCTCCCGTTATTCGCCGGTGTCCGGCAGGTAGCCCGGCGCCACCAGAATGATCTTGTTGCCCACGTCGTAGTGGCTGTCCGCCTCCACGCGGCTGGACAGCAGATTGTTGTTGCCATCGTAGATGTTCCGCCACGTGCGGACGAAGTAGCCGGTGTGGCCGTACTGGTCGATGACCTCGTCGCCGGGTGCCACGTCGGGAGACTCCTGATAGACCACCTGGTAGTCGTAGCTGGCCAGTACCGCGTTGGTGATGACCACATAGTGGTCGTCCACCTTGGTGCCCAAGATGGTACAGGTCAGCTCGTTGGTGTCATCGTTGTAGGATGTGACGACCTTGATGGGGTAATCCCGGCTGTTGCGGAAGGCGAAGTCCGGCCCGCCCCAGCTCACCGTGGCGTCGCAGCCGATGGGCAGGTAGCCGGGGTTGAACATATGACAGTACCGCAGGACGATCTGCAGATCGCTGAGCATCACCGCGTAGTACAGGGTGGAGGACACCTGACAGATGCCGCCGCCGATGCCGGTGGTGGTGCGCCCCGCCTCGTAGACGCCCGCCTCATGGTAGCCGCGGGCCGCCGTGCGCTGTCCCACCGTGGAGTTGTACCAGAACTCCTCGCCGGGGTTGTAGATCCTGCCGTTGATGGCGGCGGCCGCCAGCTTGATGTTCTGGTGACGGCCCCACGGCCCGGCGCATTTGGTGGTGCAGGTACCCAGCACGTCCCGGAACATACATTCCTCCAGCTCCTCCGTGGACACGGTGGGGAACTCCACCTGCGCGTCGGCCAGGAACTCCGTACCCGCCGGGGCGGCGTCCAGCTGCGCCTGCACCGCCGCCACATCGAAGGTCACGCCGATGTGGGACTGGGTGGGCTTGCCCGTCTCCTTGTTGCAGACGGCCTCCACCTTCTCCCCCTCCAGCTGGTCGTGGAGCGCCTGTACGTCCACGGTCTGCGCCTTCTTCTCCTCATAGACGCAGGCCACCGGCGTCAGCGCGCCGCTTTGCAGCATGGCAGTCAGGTCACGCTCCAGCTTGGGCGCATCCAGCATACGGCCGTCGGCGGGCTTGGTGATATACAGGCCCTCGCCCTTTTCCAGACGGTAGCCGCCGTCCACCACGGTGCAGTTCAGGCTGGCGGACAGCTTTTCGCAGGCGGCGTCCAGCGCGGCGCTGTCCACATCAAAGGACGGTACGGCGGAGGTCTGGGCAAACCAGCTGCGGATGTACTCCCAGCCGCCCCGCAGCCAAGCCAGTGCGCCGCCGCCCCAGCTCTCGTACCGCCGGGACGCGCCGGCGGCAATGGCCGCCGCCTCCGGCGTCACGGTAACGCCCAGCTCCTCCAGCGAAACGCTGCCGATATCCGCATCGTTCTCCATCAGGGACACCTTGGTATCCCGGACGGTCTGGACGCCCTGCTTTTCCCAGAGCGCGACGATCTCCTGCTCCGTCATCTTGGATACGTCCACCCCCAGCACATCCGTGCGGGGAAGAGCGGTGCCGTCGTACACGGTCTGCACCACCACACAGGCGGCCAGATACGCCAGCACCAGAACGCCCAACAGGATGACGATCACCAGCGCCGCTTTTTTGCCGCCGGTCATGGGCGTCTTTGACGGGGCGGCGGTCTCCAGCCGGGCGCCGCCCCCCCTTTCCGTTATAATAGAGGACACATTGTTCATTTCTTCCACCGATGTCCCCCTCCTTTTCCGATGTATACGGGCACTTCCCCATTCTTGCCCATAATACCACAGGAAATAGGGAAATGGGTTACGATTCCGTAACAACACCGACCGTACGGCGCTTGGGGATATGGATGGTCAGCAGGATCTCCTCCTCCGTATCCCGGCGCCCCACCTCCGCGCCCACGCCCGCCGACTGCATCAGCCGGACGCCCCGCTCCACGCTGTTGAGAAACAGCCGCACGTCCTTGATGATATAGGTGGGTCTTCTCCGGGGCGGCTCTGTCCGGTTCTCCGCGGTGAGCCGGTCTATGTACTGCTCGGTCTGTGCCACGTTCAGGCCGCGCTGCCCGATGTGCCGCGCCGCCGCCAGCTGCTGCTCCGGATCGGTGAGCCGCAGCAGTGTGCGGGCGTGGCGCTCCGTCAGGCCGTACTGCCGCAGGCAGTCGAGCACCGGCGCACTCAGCCGCAGGAGCCGCAGCTTGTTGGCAATGGTGGGCTGGGACTTTCCCAGCTTCTCCGCCGCCTGCTGCTGGGACAGGCCGTACCGCCGGATGAGCCGGGCGATGGCCGCCGCCTCCTCCATGTAGTCCAGATCCCGGCGCTGCAAGTTCTCGATCAACGCCAGCAGCGCCGCGTCCTCCTCCCCCACCTTGGCGATGAGGCAGGGAACCTCCCGCAGTCCGGCGATGCGGGCGGCGCGGAGGCGGCGCTCCCCCGCCACCAGCTCGTAGACGCCGCCCCGGTCCCGCACGGTCAGGGGCTGCAAAATGCCGTAGGCGCTGATGCTGTCCGCCAGCTCCCGCAGCGCTGTCTCGTCGAAGCTGCGCCGGGGCTGCTGGGGGTTGGGACGCACCGCGTTGATGGGGATATACCGGACGCGGCTGGACAGGAATTCCCCCTTCTGGTTCTTCTTCATGCTCCTCCCCTCCTTTTACCTCCCAGTCTACGGCAAAAAGGCCGCAAAACAGGGCGTAAAATGTCGGGAAATCCGAAAAAGCTGCAAATGCGCAAAAAAGACGCCCGCAGGCGTCTTTTTACGTTCTTATTGCCGTTCCCGCTTCAGGCGGCGGATATCCTCCCCGAAGAAGGGCAGGATCTCATACTCCCCCTCCAGCCGGGACAGCACCGACCGTCCGTAGCGGCTGCCGATCTCCTCCGGCGCCAGATTGGTGCTGATGATGGTGGAGCGTCCCGCCATCAGCCGCCCGTTGACGATCTGATACAGGGCGCTCTGGACGAAGGATGTAGTCATCTCCGTACCCAGATCGTCCAGAATCAGCAGATCGCACCGCATACACCGGTCCGCGTCCTCGCTGCCGCCGTCGTCCCGGCGGAACTTGGCATCCTCAAACCGGCTGAACACGCTGGCGGCGGTGTCGTACACCACGGAAAAGCCGTTCTCGCTGACCACCCGCGCGATACAGGCGGAGAGGAACGTTTTGCCCAGCCCCGTGCCGCCGGACAGCAGCAGGTCGCCGCTGCCCTTGGCGAATTGGTAGGCGTAGTCCCGGCAGACGTCGTAGTTGCGCTCCATATTCTCCCGGGGAGAGATACCGAAGGCGGGCTGCACCGCGCTGTCGTACCAGTCGAAGCTGAAGGTCTCGAAGCTGTCCTCTCCCAGCGGCAGCAGACGGGAAAGCTCCGCCAGCTGCTCCCGGGCGTAGTACGCCCGCAGGCACGCGCACACGCCGCCGGAGACATAGCCGGTGTCGCCGCACTTGTCGCAGGCGGGCTTCTCCTCCAGATAGTCCGCCGGATAGCCCAGCGACGCCAGCAGCTCCGCCCGCTCCCGCTGGAGCTGGAGGTTCTCGTCCCGCAGCACCCGGATGGCCGGCACCGGGTCTGTCCCCCGCGCCAGCGCGGAGGAGATGATGCGCCCCATGGTGCCGCGCAGCTCCGTCTCGATCTCCGCCAGACGGGGCGCACGGGCGTAGGCGGTGCGCCGCCGCTGCTCCAGCTGGGCGGCGCGGCGCTGCTTATCCTCGTCAAAGCGGGTCAGCGCCCGCTGCATGATCCTGCCGTCGTATGCCATATCCTCACCTCTTGATATACCGGCGCATCCACGCATTCTGCTCACCGCCGCTCTGCTCGCCGCCGGCCGGCGGCGTGGGAGACGGCTTGCGCTCCTCTCCCCGCTGTACCTGCTGGGGGGTGTGCCACCCGCTGTCGTGCCAGCGGCGCAGGATGCCGTTGAGATAGCGCCAGTTCATGTCCTTCTTGTAAAATACCGTCCGCTCGTAGGCCATGGCCACCGTCTCCGGCGGGAAGCCCATGTCCATCCAGTCCGCGATGTAGCGGCTCTCCGCCTCCACCGGGGGACGCTCCGGCAGGTGCAGCGCCTGCATATACGCCCCCATCTTCTGACGGCGGCGGCTCCATGTCCGCAGGTAGGCGGCGGCGCTGACCTGATCGAAAAGCCCCAGCTGCGCCCAGTGATAGCCCTCCTTCTCCACCTGCCGCATGGTGGGACGGCGACCCTCGCCCCACTGGGCCTTGGCGCGCTCCACACAGTGGCACAGCAGCAGATAGATCACATCCGCCGGTAATCCCAGATCGTCGTACAGTCCCGCCAGAATTTGCAGGTCGGCGGTGCGCAGCTTCTTGCCCAGCTGCTGCTCCGCCTGCGGGATCAGCAGGCGGAAGCCCTCGTTATCCGTCAGCAGCGCGGCGATATCCTCCGCGGAGTAGGCGGGACGCTCCGCCGCCGGCTCGGGGCGGGGCTGCTGGGGGCGGGGCAGAAGTCCCAGCTCCTGTAAAACGCCCTCCGCCGCGTCCAGACGCAGGCGGCTCATGGTGGGCAGCACCTTCTCCAGCTCCTCCGGCGTGACGCCGCGGCCAAACCGCTGGAGCGCCAGATACAGCAGCGCCGCGTCGCCCTCCCCGCGCTTGAGCAGGCTCTCCACCGCCGAGGCGGGCAGGGTCATATTCTCTTGTCCGCCCCGCAGGATATAGCCGCTCACGGCACACGCCTCCCTCTTTTATCAGTCTCCCTATTCTACATGAAAAGTACGGCGGCGTAAAGCGGGCGCGGTCACATTTTTACAAATTTCCGCTTTTCGGCAAAATACACTTTCCACTCCGGGAAATTGTGCTATAATGGATGCTGTATAAGCATCTCTACAAATAGGAGCAGAGCGAACTTTTTACGGATACAGAGGAGGTTGACCTATGGCGAATCGGGTAACGATGACCATCTGCGGCATGGAATACACGCTGGTCGCGGAGGAGGATGCCGCCTACATGGAGAAGGTAGGCGCCATGGTGGACGGTGAGATGCGTCAGTTGATGGACAGCGCCCACATGAGCCGCGACAATGCCGCCGTGCTGGCCGCCGTGAATCTGGCGGATGAGCTGTGCAAGGCCCAGGAGAATGCCGATAACCTGCGCCGCCAGCTGAAGACCTATCTGGATGAGGCCAGCCGCGCCAAGAGTGAGGCCGCCGAGCTGCGCCGCAAGCTGCAGAATCAGCAGGGCCGCAAGGGATGATGGAGCTTCTCTCCCCCGCCGGCGGCTTTGATTCCCTGATCGCCGCCGTCCAGACCGGCGCGGACGCGGTCTATATGGGCTTCGGCGCGTTCAATGCGCGGCGCAGCGCCAAAAATTTCACCGACGAAGAATTTGCGTCGGCGGTTTCTTATTGCCATTTACGGGGTGTACGGGTCTTTCTGACGCTGAACACCCTGCTGACCGACCGGGAGCTGGTACAGGCGGCGGACGCCCTGAAAAAGGCCTGCGCCATGGGCGTGGACGCCATACTGGTACAGGACTGGGGTCTTCTGACGCTGGCGCGGGAAGTCGTGCCGGACGTACCCCTCCACGCCAGCACCCAGATGAGCCTGTTCACGCTGGGCGGCGCCAACGAAGCCGCCGCACTGGGCATGGAGCGGGTGGTGCTGGCCCGGGAGCTGAACCGGGACGAGGTGCAGGAGATCTGCGCCGGCTGTCCCGCCGAGATCGAGATCTTCATCCACGGCGCGCTTTGTATGTGCTACTCCGGACAGTGCGAGATGAGCGCTGTGGTGGGTGAGCGCAGCGGCAACCGGGGCGCCTGCGCCCAGCCCTGCCGCCTGCCCTACGGGGTCAATGGCCCCTGCCGGGGCGAGCATCCTCTGAGTCTGAAGGACGCCAATCTCTCCGCGTACCTCGGGGAGATGGCGGAGATGGGCGTGGCCTGCCTCAAGCTGGAGGGCCGCATGAAGCGCCCGGAATATGTGGCGGTCATCACCGGTATCTACCGGCGGCTGCTCGACGAAAAACGCCGTCCCACGGTGGAGGAAGCCCGTCAACTGGAGCAGGCGTTCTCCCGCAGCGGGTTTACCGACGGGTACTGGCTGGGTAAGAAAGGCCCTCAGATGTTCGGCACCCGTCCGGAGAATACGCCGGAGCCCAAGGATCTGTTCGCCGAGGCGCGGGCGCAGTATGAAAACGGACGGGAAAACCGGAAGATACCGGTGAACCTGCGGCTGACGGTGCGCCGGGGTGAGCCGGTGCGGCTGGGCGGCGCGTGCGCCGTCCACGGCGGCGCGGCCTTCGCCATGGGCACGGGCGCTGTACCGGAGGAAGCCCGGAACCGGGCGGTGACGGCAGAGGAGCTGCGGCAGCGGCTATCCAAGACCGGCGGCACCGTATTCACGGCAGACCGTGTCGAGATCGAACTGGACGAGGGGCTGATGGTACCCGCCAGCGTCATCAACGGTCTGCGCCGAGAGCTGCTGGACGAGCTGGCAGCGCGGCGCGAGGATATCCCTCCCCGCCGTGTGCTGGAGGCGGCGGCGCTGCCCGAGGCGCCGGAGCCGCCCAAGGCGATGCGCTTTACCTGCTCCGTGCTGAAGGCTGAGCAGGTAACGGCGGCGCTGCTGGCGGAAAAACCCGCCATCGTCTACGTCCCCATTGAGGAGCTGGAGCGGCTGGACGCCGGGCTGGACTGGGGCGAAACGGAGCTGTGCGCCGTGCTGCCCCGGGTCTTCCGGACGGCGGACGAGCCGGTGCTGCGGCAGCTGCTGGCGCGGCATCCGGCGGCGGCGGTGGCTGTCGGCAATTTAGGTCACCTGCCCATCGTGCGGGGACTGGGTCGGACGCTGCGGGGCGACTTCGGACTGAATATCTTCAACTCCCGCGCCCTGCTGTTCTGGCGGGAGCAGGGACTGTCCAGCGCCACGGCGTCCTTTGAGCTGCGGTGGCAGCAGGTACGCGATCTGAACAAGCACCTGCCCTGCGAGGCCATCGTCTACGGGCGGCTGCCGCTGATGGTGATGGAGAACTGCGTCACCCAGTGTAATGTGGGCTGTACCCATGGCGCAGGCAGCGTCCTCACCGACCGTACCGGTGCGCAATTCCCCGTGACCTGCGGCTACGGCTGCCGGTGCGAGATCCAGAACAGCAGGACGCTGTTCCTGGCCGACAAGCCGGAGATGCACCGCTGCGGCCTGGCCTACGGGCGGCTGCGGTTCACCACGGAAACGCCGGAGCAGTGCGCCGCCGTGCTGCGGCGGTACAAGGACGGCGGCGGCTGGACGCCGGACGACATGACGCGCGGGCTGTTCTACCGGGGCGTCGAGTAAACGCGCCGTATAATTTACGCAAGATATTACGAATAGTTTTCATATTTTCAGAAAAAGGTGTTCTTATGGAGTTAAAGATCAAAACCCTGTCCCCCAAAATCGGAACGGATATCCCCCTGCCCTGCTTTGCCACGGCAGGGGCGGCGTGCATGGATCTGTGCGCCTGCATCGACCAGTCGGTGACGCTGGCCGCCGGTGCGCGGCGGCTCATCCCCACCGGCCTCGCCATTGCCCTGCCCTCGGCGGACTATGTGGCGCTGGTGTTCGCCCGCAGCGGACTGGGCATCAAGCAGGGCGTGTGCCTCGCCAACGGCGTGGGCGTCATCGACAGCGACTACCGCGGCGAGATCGGCGTGGGGCTGGTAAATCTGGGCGACAGCCCCTACACCGTCCGGCCCGGCGACCGCATCGCCCAGCTGATGGTGACGCCGGTGGTACGCCCCACGGTGGTGCCGGTCAGCGAGCTGGACGAGACAGACCGGGGCGCAGGCGGCTTCGGCTCCACGGGGCGGTGAGCGGTATGGCAAAAATCGTACTGGCCTCCGGCTCCCCCCGGCGGCAGGAGCTGTTGCAGCGCATCGGCATCCGCGACTTTACCATCCGGGTGCCGCAGGTGGAGGAGTGGTATCCCGACGGCCTGACGCCGGAGGAGATCGTGTGCTACATCTCCCGGGAGAAGTCGCAGGCAGTCCCCTCCGACGAGGAGGAGATCGTCATCACCGCCGACACCATGGTGTTTTTGGACGACAAAAAGCTGGGCAAGCCCGCCGACGAGGCGGAGGCGCTGGCCATGCTGACGGCCCTGCAGGGGCGGCATCACACCGTCTGCACCGGTGTAACGGTGCGGCAGGGGCAGCGGGTGCTGACCCGCGCCCAGTCCACCCACGTCTACTTCCGCCCCGCATCGGAGGCGGAGCTGCGCGCCTACATCGCCGGCGGCGAGCCGATGGACAAGGCGGGCGCCTACGGCGTGCAGGGACAGGGCGCGCTGCTGGTGGAGCGCATCGACGGCGACTTTTTCAATGTGATGGGTCTGCCGGTGCTGCTGCTGAGCCGTATGCTGGCGGACTTCGGCATCACCCTGCTGGGTTGAGAGGAAACGACGGATGAAACGATTTTTTACGAAGACCGGCATCTGGCTGCTGGGCGGCGCGGCGGTCATCGCCGTGGTGCTGTGCATCATCTCGGCGCTGGGCTCCGGCACCAGTCTGCTGCACAACGCGCTGGGCGTCATCGCCTCCCCCTTCCGCTCGGCGGGCGCGGCGGTGGTGGCATGGGTGGACGGCATCGGCGACCACTTTGCCAGCATCGAGGACTTGCAGGCGGAAAACGAAGCGCTGCGGCAGGATAATGCCGAGCTGCGGCAGGCACTGCGGGCGGCCACGCCGGCCGCCGAGGAGAACGAGCGGCTGCGTAAGCTGCTGGACCTGCGTTCCCAGCGCAACGACCTGACCTTCGAGGCGGCCCGCGTCATCCAGCGGGACGTGTCCAACTGGTCCAGCACGCTGGTGCTGAACCGGGGCAGCCGCCACGGTGTGGCGGAAAACGACTGCGCCGTGGACTGCTACGGCAATCTGGTGGGCGTGGTGACAGAGGTAGGGCTGAACTGGTGCCGCCTGACCACCATACTGGACACCAGTTCCCAGCTGGGCGCTATGGTATTCCGCACGGAGGAGACGGCCATCGCCGCCGGCGACCTGACGCTGATGACGGAGGGCAAGCTGAAGCTCAGCTACCTGCCGGACTCCTCCACCCTCATCAAGGGCGATCTGGTGGTCACCTCCGGACTGGGCGGCTACTACCCCTTCGGGCTGCCCATCGGCTCTGTGGAGGAGGTGCGCACCGACGACGGCGGATTGGCCCGCTATGCGGTGCTGACGCCCCGCTGTGAGCTGGATACCCTGACGGACCTGTATATTGTGACGGATTTCGACGTGGTGGAGTGACCGCGGGAAAGGATCGGCTATGACGCGACGCGCTGTGGTGCGAAAGTGGATATTGTACTGCCTGTGTGCGCTGCTGCTGGTGCTGGTGCAGAACATGGTGCTGGTCTATGTGCGCATAGGCGGCGTGCACCCGTTTTTGCTGCCGGCGCTGGCACTGATCCCCGTCACGCTGGAACGCAGCGGGCCGTCGCTGCTGTACGCCCTGTTTTTCGGGCTGGCCTGCGACCTGCTGATCCCCTCCGGCGTATTCGTGTGCTTCTACTGCCTGACGTTTTTCGCCGCGGCGATTCTGGCGCGGCTGCTGTCCGGGCAGGTCATCGCGGCAGGTCTGTTCTGCTCGCTGACCGTCTCTGCCGTAGGGCTGCTGCTGTGCGGCTTTTTGCAGATCATGCTGCTGACGTCCCAGCACGGCGTCTCCATCGGCCCGGCACTGACGCTGCTGGGCAAGGAGCTGCTGCTGTCGCTGGCGGTAACGCCGCTGGCGCATTTCCCCTTCCGCAAGGTCTTCCGGCTGACGCGGAGCGACTGACAATGAGGAGTTTCCCATGATAAAGAATCCACATCCCGCCAAGCGGCGGGTCCTGATCCTGCTGGGCATCTTCGGCGTATGCCTGCTGCTGTTCCTGGCGGTGCTGTATGACGCGCAGGTGCTGCACGGCAGTGAGAACCGCGCCAAGTCCATCTCCAGCAACGCCGCCAGTGAAACGGTGTCCGCCTCCCGCGGCATCATCACCGACCGGAACGGCAAGGTGCTGGTGTCCAACCGGCTGGCCTATACGCTGGTGTTTGACCGCAGCGGCTTTGCCGACGAGGAGGCGCTGAACAGCGCCATTCTGCGGCTGGTCCGGCTGTGCCGGGAGACGGACACGGCGTGGAATGATACGCTGCCCATCGGACAGAGCGGCAGCTTTTCCCGCTATGTCAGCAGCCGTTCGGAGAGCTTCAGCGCCTTTCTGAAGAAAAATAAACTGACGGAGAACGCCACCGGGCAGGAGCTGCTGGCGGAGCTGCGGACGCTGTACCACATCGACGAGGGTCTGTCGGACGCGGAGGCCCGGCTGGTGGTAGGCGTGCGGTATGAGCTGCACAGCCGCAGCAGCTACACCTTTGCCGAGGACGTGTCCTCGGAGGTGCTGAGCCTCATCACCGACGGGCGGTACGAGGGCGTCAGCATCCACACCGCCTCCGCCCGCGTCTACAACACCACGCTGGCCGCCCATATTCTGGGTACTATCGGCCCCATCTGGCAGGAGGAGTGGAGCAGCGACGAAAAGACGGGCTATGTGGGCTACGCGGACAAGGGCTACTCCATGAACGATCTGGTGGGCAAGGCCGGTGTGGAGAAGGCCTTTGAGCCGTACCTGCGGGGCAGAGACGGCAAGCGCCTGATCACCACCGACGAAAATGGCAAGCTCACCGGCGAGCTGTACACCCGGGAGCCCCAGCCCGGCGGAACGGTGGCGCTGACGCTGGACATCGACCTGCAGGCCGATGTGGAGCAGGCGCTGGCCAACACCATCTCCGGTATGATCGACAAGGACAGCAACGAGCGCGGCGGCGCTGCCGCCGTGGTGTCGGTGGGCAGCGGCGAGGTGCTGGCGCTGGCCAGCTACCCCTCCTACGACCTGTCCACCTTCAACGAGGACTACGAAACGCTGGTGGCGGACGAGCGGCTGCCCATGTTCAACCGCGCCACGCAGGGCGCGTACGCCCCCGGCTCCACCTTCAAGATGTGTACCGCCGTGGCGGCGCTGGAGAGCGGCATCATCACCCCCTCCTCCATCATTCAGGACCGCGGCATCTATACCTATTATACGCATCCCCAGCCCATGTGCTGGGTCTATCAGCAGGGCGGCGCTACCCACGGGCGCATCAATGTGTCCCAGGCCATCACCGTGTCCTGCAACTACTTCTTCTACGAGGTGGGACGCCTGACCGGGATCCGCACACTGGACAGCTACGCCTCCCAGTTCGGTCTCGGCTCGTCCACCGGCATTGAGATCGGCGATTCCAGCGGCGTGCTGGCCTCGCCGGAGTGGGCGGACAGCCACAACCGGGAGTGGACGGACGGCCAGACCATCACCGCCGCCATCGGTCAGTCCTACAACCTGTTCACCCCCTTGCAGCTCGCCAACTATATCGCCACGCTGGTGGGCGGCGGCGAGCACTATCAGGCCCACCTGCTGAAAAATGTCAAGGAATACGACAACTCCCGTCTGCTGTACGTCTACGACGAAGAACCGCTCAATATTGTTGAAATGTCCGATTCTACGGTTGATGCCGTGACGAAGGGTATGCACGATCTGACCGTCTCCGGCGGCGTGGCATTTGCCTTTCAGGACTGCGTGGTATCCGCCGGCGCCAAAACCGGCTCGGCGCAGGTGGGCACCGACATCGCCAACGGCGTGTTCGTGGCCTATGCGCCCTACGAGAACCCGGAGATCGCCGTGGCCATCGTGATCGAGAAGGGCGGCAGCGGCGCGGCACTGGCCACCACCGCCGTGGAGATCATCAACTCCTGGTTCAGCCGCAGTCAGGACGGCAGCGCCGCTGTGGGCGAAAATACCCTTTTGAAGTGAGAGGACCTTATCTATGCTCCCTGTTTTTGACCCGCAGGACAGCTCCTGCAAAACCCCCTTTGGCGCCGTGCCCTGCGGCACGGCTGTGACCTTTACCCTGCGTGACGAGACATATTACGCCTGTGAGCTGCTGGTACGCCGGGAGTTCTCCGGCACAGACGAGGCCGTCCCCCTGCCGCCGGCAGAGGGCGGCTTTTCCGGGGTCTACACCGCCCCGGCGGAGCCGGAGCTGTGCTGGTACAGCTTCCGCTTCACCCGCGGCGACGGCAGCACCGTCTGCCTCGGCAAAAACGGCTGGTGTGCGCAGGACGCCCTGACCCGCTGGCAGCTGACGGTCTACGAGGACACCCCCACCCCCGCCTGGTTCGGCGAGGGCGTGACATACCAGATATTTCCAGATCGTTTCCGCCGCACCTCCGTGCCGGAGACGGAGGGGATGGTGGGACGCCGGTGGGTACACCCGTGCTGGGACGAGCAGCCGGTGTTCCTGCCGGAGGAAAACGGCCAGATCACCAACCGGGACTTCTTCGGCGGCTCGCTGGCCGGTATCACGGAGAAGCTGGACTATCTCCAGAGCCTGTCCGTCAGCACCATCTATCTGAACCCCATTTTCGAGGCCGACAGCAACCACCGCTACAACACGGCGGACTATCTGGCCATTGACCCCATGCTGGGTACGGAGGAGGATTTCCGCACCCTGTGCCGTGAGGCCCATGACCGGGGCATCCGCATCATTCTGGACGGCGTATTCAACCATACCGGCTCCAACAGCCGGTATTTCAACGCCGACGGCTTTTACCCGGAGCCAGGGGCGGCGCAGAGCAAGGACTCCCCCTACTTCCCGTGGTACAGCTTTCACCCATGGCCCACGGAATACGATGCGTGGTGGGGCATCCACACGCTGCCGGCGGTGAATGAGGACGCGCCGGACTATCGGCGGTTCATCATCTCCGATGAGGATTCCGTGGTACGGCGCTGGCTGCGCTGCGGCGCCGACGGCTGGCGTCTGGACGTGGCGGACGAGCTGCCCGACGACTTCATCGCCGCCATCCGCTCCGCCATCGCGCAGGAGAAGCCGGACGGATACCTCTTGGGCGAGGTGTGGGAGGACGGCAGCAACAAGATCGCCTACTCCCGCCGCCGCCGCTATCTGCTGGGGCAGGAGACCCACGGTTTGATGAACTACCCCTTCCGGACGGCGCTGCTGGCGTGGCTGGGCGGCGGGGACGCCGCCGACTTCCGCCGCAGCATGGAGACCATCCGGGAGAACTATCCTCCCGCCGCGTTCTACGGCGCCATGAACTTCCTCGGCACCCACGACACCGCCCGCATCCTGACACTGCTGGGCACGGAGGACATACCCGCCGACAAGCCGGAGCGGGCGGCGTACCGTCTCTCCCCCGCCGAGCTGGCGCAAGGACAGCGGAAGCTGCGGCTGGCGGGAATGCTGCTGTACAGCTTCCCCGGCTCCCCCACCCTGTACTACGGCGATGAGGCTGGGATGCAGGGTTTTGAGGACCCGCTGAACCGCGGCACCTACCCGTGGGGACAGGAGGACGAGGCGCTGCTGGCGTTCTTCCGGCAGGTGGGCAAGCTGCGCCAGACGCGCTCCTCCCTGCGGCGGGGCGAGATCCGCTACCTGTACGCACAGGGCGGCGGACTGGTCATCGAGCGCCGCTGCGGCGACGAGCGCACCGTTACGGCACTGAATGCCGGGGACGAGACGCTGTCCCTGACGCTGGACTGGGACAGCCCCCTGTGCCGGGACGGTGTCACCGGCCAGCAGTTTCTGGTGCAGGATGGAAAGCTCCATCTGACCCTGCCGCCGCTGGACGGCGTGATCTTACTGTAAACGACCCCTTCCCCGCTTATGTTTCACGTGAAACATAGGCGGGGAAGTTGTTTTTTTGATGTTTCACGTGAAACATCTTTCGCATTTTGCAAATTTTCTATTGAAACTACCTGCGCGTTTGGTATATACTAACTAAGATACAGAACGATACAGAAAGAGGAGTTTGCCGTGTCCAAGATCATTGCCATCGTCAACCAAAAGGGCGGCGTGGGAAAAACCACCACCTGCGTCAATCTGGCCGCTGCCGTCAAAGCCAAGGGCAAGCGGGTACTGCTGTGCGACTTTGACCCGCAGGCTAACGCCACCAGCGGCATGGGCGTGGACAAGTCCGTGTCCAACGGCGTATATGACGTGCTGATCAACGGCACGGAAACCGAAAAAGCCATCGTCTCCACCCCCTACGGCGACGTGCTGCCCAGCAGCAAGGCGCTGGCAGGCGCCGGTGTGGAGATGATTGAGATGGAGAACCGTCAGTTCCTGCTGAAGGCCGCGCTGCGGCAGGTGGCGGCGAACTACGACTACATTTTCATCGACTGTCCTCCCTCTCTGGAGCTGCTGACGCTGAACGCGCTGTGCGCTGCCAACAGCCTTCTGGTGCCGGTGCAGGGCGAATACTACGCACTGGAGGGGCTCAGCGACCTGATGAACACCGTGCGCATTGTGCGTCGGAGCATGAACCCCTCTCTGGATATCGAGGGCGTGCTGCTGACCATGTTCGACGGGCGCACCAACCTGTCCATTCAGGTGGCGCAGGAGGTCAAGCGCTTTTTCGGCAGCAAGGTGTACAGCACCGTGATCCCCCGGAACGTCCGGCTCAGCGAGGCGCCCAGCCACGGGCGGCCGATCACCGCCTACGACCGGAACTGCCGGGGCGCGGACGCCTATATCGCGCTGGCAGATGAATTTTTGAAGCGAAACGCCTGAAAGGAGATGCACTATGGCAGGTAATTCCAAGGGTTTAGGCAAGGGCCTCGGCGCTCTGATGGGCGACGACATGATGGATCTCCACGAGGAGAAGAACAGCCTGCTGCTGCCCATCAGTCAGGTGGAGTCCTGCGCCGCACAGCCCCGGAAGCTGTTCGACCCCGACGCGTTGGCCGATCTGGCGGATTCCATCCGGCAGCACGGCATTATCCAGCCCCTGACCGTGCGAAAGCTGCAATCGGGGTACTATCAGATCATCGCCGGTGAACGGCGCTGGCGGGCAGCCAGAATCGCAAACCTCAGCGAGGTTCCCGCCATCATCGTGGAAGCAGACGACCGGAAAGTCAAGGAACTGGCGCTGATTGAGAACCTCCAGCGTCAGGATCTGAACCCGGTGGAAGAAGCCCTGGGCTATCACTCCCTGATGGAGGAGTACGGTC
>Ga0129312_1000830_pt1 | contig 21791 bp, 18 predicted proteins | sample O827metagenome_FD_94434 | JGI IMG/M metagenome (GOLD analysis project Ga0129312, IMG submission 94434) | Orangutan group fecal microbial communities from Wisconsin, USA - O827 metagenome | ecosystem: Host-associated > Mammals > Digestive system > Large intestine > Fecal | place: USA: Wisconsin... | reverse complement strand
TAATCATCCTTACATATCAGTTGGAGGCGGATGTATTTCCGCCTCCGCATATTATTAAAAAATCAGGAGAGTAAAATCATGAACGTATTGGTTATCAACTGTGGAAGTTCTTCATTAAAATATCAGTTAATCGATTCCGAGACAGAGAATGTACTTGCAAAAGGTCTCTGCGAGAGAATTGGTATCGACGGAAGACTGGTATATCAGAAAGCCGGATGTGACAAGGAGATCACAGAGGCAGCCATGCCAACACATAAGGAAGCGATCCAGATGGTTCTGGATGCACTTACAAACGATAAGACAGGTGCGATCGGCAGCCTGAAAGAGGTTAACGCTATCGGACATCGTGTCGTACACGGCGGCGAGAAATTCGCTTCCTCCGCAGTGATCACAGACGAGATGATCAAAGCAGTAGAAGAGTGCAACGATCTTGCACCTCTTCATAACCCGGCTAACCTGATCGGTATCCGTGTATGTGCAGAGCTTATGCCGGGCGTACCGCAGGTAGGCGTATTTGATACAGCTTTCCATCAGACAATGCCTGCAAAAGCATATCTCTACGGACTTCCGCTTGATTTCTACAAGAAATACAAAGTAAGAAGATACGGTTTCCACGGAACCTCCCACAGCTTTGTATCCAAGAGAGCTGTTGAGTTCCTTGGCCTTGACAAGGACAACTCCAAGGTTATCGTATGCCACCTTGGAAACGGATCTTCCATCAGTGCAGTTGTAAACGGCAAATGCGTAGATACAACAATGGGTCTTACACCACTTGAAGGCGTTGTTATGGGAACACGTTCCGGTAACATTGATCCGGCCATCATGGAGTTCATCGCCAAGAAAGAGGATCTGGATATTGAGGGCGTTATGAATATCCTTAATAAGAAATCCGGTCTTCTTGGACTTTCCGGCGGACTTTCCAGCGATTTCCGTGATCTGAACGAGGCAGCAGAAGGTGGAAACCAGGATGCTGCAAATGCAATCGATGTTCTGTGCTATGGCATTGCCAAATTTGTAGGTGGATATGTTGCAGCTATGAACGGTGTTGATGCGATCGTATTTACAGCAGGTATCGGTGAGAACGCAATTCCTGTACGTGAGAAAGTTGTAAGCTATCTTGGCTACCTTGGTGTAACACTTGACAAGGATGCTAACGGACATCGTGGCGAGGAGATCGTGATCTCCACACCAGATTCCAGAGTTAAGGTTGCAGTTATCCCGACTAACGAGGAGCTTGCAATCTGCCGCGAGACAGTAGCTCTTGTATAAGAGGATCGGGCATCATAAATAAGATAGAACTGGGGGCGTACCATTGGGGACGCCCTCAATTTTCCGGCAGAAATGATATCCAGAATAATTTTTAAAATTATCGTTGACAAATTCAGACGCCATATGTATAATGGTTTGAGTGTGGATAGGAGAGACTTATGCAGATTCATTTATTAGACATTGCCACCAGTGAGGGGAAGCAGATCGTAAGAGAAGTGATTCCTGAACTGGAGAAGATTGATTTTCAGATGGGATGCTTCCCTGTACTTCATAAAGATCCTGTAGAGCTGACGATCACCAATACCGGTGACAAGGTTCTGGAGATTATGGGAACAGGCAGTATAACAGTGGGTATTCCCTGTGACCGTTGTCTGGAGACCGTAGAGGTGGAGATACCGCTGGAATTTAAGAAGAAGCTGGATATGAAGCTTACTGATGAAGAGCGTGTCAATGATCTGGATGAGAGCAGTTATCTCACTGGCATGGACCTGGATGTGGACCGGTTGGTCTATCTTGAGGTGCTGATAAGCTGGCCTTTGAAGGTCTTATGTAGAGAAGACTGTAAAGGTATCTGCAGCCGCTGCGGGAAGAACCTGAATGAAGGACCCTGCGGATGCAAGGAGGAACCTAAGGATCCCCGCATGGCAGCTATCAGTGATATATTCAGTAAATTTAAGGAGGTGTAACCTATGTCCATTTGTCCGAAGAACAAATCTTCCAAAGCTAGACGTGACAAGAGAAGAGCGAACTGGAAAATGAGCGCTATGAACCTTGTAAAATGCAGCAAATGTGGAGCTCTTATGATGCCGCATAGAGTTTGCAAGGCTTGTGGAAGCTACAATAAGAAGGAAATCATCAAAGTTGAGGACTAATTACAGTTTGAAACGGAAGAAGAATCCGGTGTACTGATACAGTATGCTGGATTTTTTTTACACTTTTTTACAGTCTCATAGACAAAAAATACCACCTCTGTTAGATGAAATAAAGAAAAAAGAGGAAATCGTATAAGTTATGAACAAAAATTTACAAAAAGAAAATACAGCCGAAGTAAATCAGATTACAGAGGGCGTGATCTGGAAACAGCTTCTGTTGTTCTTTTTTCCTATTCTGTTCGGAACACTGTTTCAGCAGATTTACAATACCGCAGATACTGTGGTGGTAGGACGTTTTGTGGGAAAAGAAGCACTTGCAGCAGTAGGCGGGTCTTCCAGCATGATCGTCAATCTGATCGTAGGATTTTTTGTGGGGCTTTGTTCCGGGGCTGCAGTGGTGATCTCTCAGTTTTACGGAGCAAAAGATGCCATCAATGTAAGAAAGACCCTTCATACAGCAATGATCTTTTGCATTGCAGCCAGTATTATTGTGGGAAGTATGGGATATGTTCTTTCAGAACCTGTGCTTTACATGATGAAAACTCCGGAAGAGGTGATTCCGGATTCTGTGCTGTATCTGCACATTTATTTTGCAGGTACTTTTTTTAACCTGGTATATAATATGGTATCCAGCATATTAAGGGCAGTGGGAGACTCCAAAAGACCGCTTTACGTGCTGATGATCACCTGTGTCCTGAATATTATTCTTGATGTTGTCATGGTAGTATTCCTGGGGCTTGGGGTATTAGGTGTTGCCCTTGCCACGGTAAGCGCTCAGGCAGTCAGTGCGGTTCTGGTTACATGGTTTCTTATAAGAACCCGTGATATTTACCGCCTGGAAATAAAGAAAATGGAGTTTGACAGACATTCCCTTGCCATGATCCTCCGTATCGGCCTTCCGGCAGGGCTGGAGTCTGTGATGTATAATATAGCCAACCTGACCATACAGATTTTTGTAAATGAGCTGGGAACGGATACAGTGGCAGCCTGGGGCACACTTGGAAAGATCGATGCGGTATTCTGGATGGTATGCAATGCGTTTGCTATTGCAATTACCACTTTTGTGGGACAGAACTATGGTGCCGGAAAATACCGCCGAATGAGGAAAAGTGTACGTGTGTGTATGGCAATGGCGTATATTACGGCATTTATTGTAAGCAGTGCTATTGTGGCCTTTGCTGAGCCTATTTACCGGCTGTTTACCACAGATCAGACAGTGGTGGAGATTGGTGTACATATGATCCGCTACCTGATCCCTTCCTATGCGCTTTATGTTGTTATTGGAATTTTATCCGGAGCTTTAAGAGGGGCGGGGAAGGTTCTGGTACCTATGATCCTTACCTGTGGCGGGGTGTGCCTGATTCGTATGATCTGGCTGTTTGTTTTTGTAACCTCTCATCCGGGGATCAACAATATCATGCTCAGCTATCCGGTCTCCTGGGTCATCACGGCAGTATTATTTGTGATTTACTATTTCCGGCGATTTCCGGGGATCAAAAGCATGGGAAAACGCCGATCATCCTGAAAAGTGTCATGTTATCCCATGTGGATTGCAACTTTCAAAAAAATGCTTTATGCTTATATCAGCAGAAGCAGGGGAACTTGCGTAGTGCAGGTTCCCCTGATGTTTTACCGGAGGAAAAGAAATGAACGAAAAATACAGAACATATAGAATAACAGAGAGACTGTGTATGATATATATGGTGGTATTTTTTATACTGGCTTTTGGAACTCGTGTGTATGGGGCAGACAGAAAAATAACAGAATTTTCCAGTATCTTTTATATTCCTGCCGGAGCAGTAGAGCAGGGAGCCGGAGAGAGGGAAGCAGCCAGAGTGCTGGGGAATCTTTCTGTCAGCGGTTTTGTGGAGGGAGAAGATCCGGTATCTTTAAATATAAAATGGGATTTTTCAGAGGTTGATTTTTTGAGGAAGGGAGTTTATGAGGTGCAGGGGATACCGCAGATCCCGGAAGGGTGGGAAGTTGCGGAGAATGTAACAGCTCCTGTATACAGAACCTGCATTTCCGTTCAGGAACCGGGAAAGCCGGAGATCAATGCCTGTACCTGTATGAAATCCGCAGGGCTTTTTGTGTTTCCATGGGTGTCCGGACTGGACACAGATGCAATGTCCGTATGGCTGCGAAAAGAGAATGGTTCCTGGATCGATGTCACAGAGACAGGCTATGCATTGTGTGAAGATGAAGGCCTGTATTTGGCTAATTCTGCCATGCAGGTGGGAAATATCTATGAACTTACTGTAAAATACCAAAAGGGAAGCACCAGGATCCTGAAGTTCCTCTGCAAAAGCAGAACAGAGCTGGAGATCATAAGTTACATACCAGGGTCTGTCGGAGGACAGCACAGTTTTTCCAGAGTACTTTCTTCTGTGGAAGATACAGGTAATTATCTGACCCGGTGCAGCGCCTGCGCAGTAAGGACAGGATCGGATATTACCCCTGTCCTGGAAGAACTTTCCCGGAATGTGGAGCTGATGGCAAGTACCTCAGAGGTCTATGAAAATACTGCGGAAAATCCCGCCCAGTCTTTGTATGCTGTATGGGACGGATCAGAAGTAGATACTTCTGTTCCGGGAGTCTATAAAGTTAAGGGGAGCTTTCAGGTACCGGATGGATATGAACTTGCAGAAAATCTTACTCTGCCGGAAGCATACGCCTATATTACTGTCCAGAAAACAGGACAGCCACAGGTGGACACCTACTATATGCCGACAGCCGCAGAGTTCTTTTTTCCCATGGTGCTGGACGGGTTTGATGATCAGGAGATACACAGGTTCCGTGTATATTTAAAAGAAAAAGACGGTAAAACTGTGCGTCTTACAGATAATGTATCTGAAATATCCAAAGAAGGGCTGACTGTTCTGAGAAGCTGCTTTCAGGAGGGAAAAGATTATTATCTTTATATCAACTGGGATAATGGCGGGACAGGAGTATTTTCTTTTACCTATGACCAGCAGTTTATTACCAATGAGAACTGGCTGGAAAGGAATTATGCGGACAGAGACGGAATCACTTTTCCGGATATCAGCCAGGAGCAGAAAATCACACCTTCTCCCTCGGCAGAACCGTCTGTGTCAGAAAGTCCCTCTGAAGAAGACCGGCCCGAGGTGACAAAAATGCCGGAAAATACCTCCGGCGAAAAAGAAAGGGACAGACAGAGTACGACTGGAGAATCCGATATCCCCTCTTCTTCAGACACACTGGAGATGGTAAAGGAGACCGTAACAGATAAATGGACAGTGATCAGCGGGAAACGGCTTCAGGTGATCCTGGAAAATTCAGGAGAAAGCATCAGCTTTGAAAAAGGTGGAGTCAGTGTGGATATTCCTGCTTCCGATGCAGAAGACTGGGGAGTGCAGGACGGAGGAAGTGTACAGGTTCTGATCCAGAAGAATGGAGATGAGTCAGTACGTGTGAATGTGTATCAGGGAGATCAGGAGATCACAGACATCCCCGGCGGGCATATTAAGATCCCTGTGGAAAGTTTTTCCGGGAATGTAGACCCGCAGTCTGTGACTGTGACAGATGAAGACGGGAACGAAAAGGTGGTTTCCCTGGATAAAGAGCAGAATGTTCTGGACATACAGACAGATAAAACAGGAAGTTTTCATATAGAGAGTAAGAAAAAGGACACTGGAAAAAAAGGCATTACAGCGGCGGCCATTCTGGCAGTGGCTGTTCTGGCGGCAGGATTCGGGAGGAAGACCAGAAAGAGAGGTGTCTGAGATCGGCCGGATATGGAAATATTGGACAGGGATAATCCTGGTGGTGATCTGTCTGTCTATGGGTGTGTTTTATTTATCGTATCGCTTTAATAACAAATATGCGGCACGGTGCGAACAGCCGATTCACGGAGTTCTGTGCGCAGATGACGAGATGGCAGCGGAGAAGATATACTATCTGGCAAGAGAGTGGCAGTATTATCCGGACGTGCTTCTTACTCCCGGGATGCTGCAGAAAAACAGTTATTACAGCAGATATATTTCCATCCGGGAATATGGTGGGATGGAAATGGGAAACAAAAATGCGTCTCCCTATGGCTGCGGCACTTACAGAATGTTGATCATGCTGCCGCAGGAGAAACAGAACTGGAGTATTTTTCTTCCGGAGGTCTTTTCTGCATACAGAATTTACATTAACGGAGATCTTGCAGGCCAGGTGGGAGATCCGGACGAAGATTCCTACAGAGATGCAGTGCTGAACCGTATGTATACGTTCCGGGCTTCCGGTACTGTGGAGATCCTTATTGCTGTGGCAGACCAAAACGGAGTATCCTCGGGAATTCAGAGAGTTCCCGTGTTTGGCGCACCGCTGAAGCTGAATATGGAAAGAGGCGTGCAGGTGCTGATTAACGGATTTGTGATGGCTGTGTGCATGTGTATCCTGATCTGTTCTTTTCTGGTGTTCCTTAAGGACCGTTCCGGGAAGTTCGGGATATTTGTACTTGTGTGTGCATGTGTTATAGGATACAGTTCCTATCCTATGACCCACAGTTTTTTCCTTCTTCCGGTACAGCCCTGGTATGGACTGGAAACCTTCTGCTATTACCTGATGCTGCCCTGTATGATCTGGCTGGAGGACCGGATCTGGGAAAAAAGAACCGGCAGATATCTTGTGGCGGTTCTGGCAGTCTGGGCAGCAGCGGCTTTTGCTCTGGAACTTCTGTGCGGCAGGCTTGGTTCTGCCGGGATTCTGTATCTGGCATCCTGGATCAGTGAGGGGATGAAATGGCTGGCGGCACTGTATCTGATCATCCGGGGGATAAAGGATCCGGGGAAGAAATACGGAAGGACAGTTCTTGCCGGAACTGTGGTATACGGATGTTCTCTCGGGACGGACAGACTGTGGCCTGTGTATGAACCTGTTGTGGGAGGATGGTTTCCGGAGATTGGCGGCCTGTTTATGATGGGAGCTTTTGGAAGTATCCTTTTCAGGGAGATTGCAGATGCTTACAGGCTGAAACTGGTGTATGAGGTGTACAGCCGCCAGACGGAGCTGCGTCTTATGGCCCAGAAAAATCATTACGAGAAACTGAAAGAGCAGATGGAGGAGACCAACCGGATGCGCCATGATATGAGACAGCATCTCAGGCTGATCGCTTCACTTCTGGAGAACCAGAAATATGAGGAAATCCGTGAATACCTGGCAAAATATACAGTGGAATTTAAGACAAAACTGTATTACCGGTGTTTCTGTGCCAATACAGTGGTGGATTCCATTTTGCATTACTATGAAGAAGTCTGCAGGCAGAAAAATATAGATTTCAGGTGCGAAGCAGAGATTCCTCTGGATACAGGAGTGGAAGATACGGATTTCTGCCGGCTTTTTGGAAATCTAATGGAAAATGGTGTGGAAGCAGCAGGAAAATGTACAAAAAACCGAAGGTTCCTCTCTGTGAAAACCTGGGTGAAGGGAAATAAGCTTCTGATAAGGATCGAAAACAGCAGCATCGGAACCCTGGAAAGATCCGGAAAAAGACTGCTGTCCGGGAAACATGAGGGAAAGGGGATCGGAACATTCTCCGCTTCGGAGATCGCGGAAAAGTACGGAGGCCTGGCTGATTTCAGCCAGGAAGGAGATGTTTTCCTGGCTGAAGTATTTCTCAGGATACAGAAAAAAGATACTGGAGATAAGCTTTGCGTATAGCATTGGATCCTCTTTTGCGGATCTGGACCAGTTCGCCGTTATCCATAAGGAAGCCTTCTTCAAGAGCTTCCTGGATCCGGTCCATATTTACAATACATCCCCGGTAACAGGAAAGAAAACAGGAGTATCCCTGAATCAGTTCTTCAAAATGCTGAAAAGTGACATAGGAGCGTACAAGTCCCACCTCAGTATGAAGCTGGACCGCATTGCGGTATGTATCCACAAAAATAATACTGCGAACAGGAACACGCACAGGAGTCCGGTCGGAGATCACTTCGATGAACGGATCATCCTGTGCTTTTTTGATCTGCAGGGTATCAAGGATCTGGCAGAGTTTCTCAGGCTCAAAAGGTTTGAGAAGATAGTAGTGGGCGTGAACATCGTAGCTTTCCACTGCAAAATCCCTGCTTGTAGTCACAAAAATAAGTGGGCAGTCATCAGAAGCTTTCCGGATCTTATGTGCAGCTTCCATGCCGTTGATCTGCTCCATGTAAATATCGAGAAAAATAAGATCATAGGCATCGGGTCGGTAAGTTTCAAAAAATTTTTCTCCGCTGGAAAAAGTATGGATATCCGGTGTCACATGCCGGATCTGATAATAAGAGCAGATGATATGCTCAAGAATCTGTATATCTGTGGCAATATCATCAACAATAGCAATATTCATAATTCCTCCGTAAAATAAAATAACGATATCATCGGATTCCGAAAACCAGTATAACACAGAATCCGGTGTCTGGTTCAGGAAAAATAGAAAATAACAGGATCAGAAAAAAAGGATGTGCCGGAAATACCTCTGAGAGGTTCCATATTTCATGGAAACTGTCGTCTCAACACAGGTCTATTGTTATTTATCGTTGGATAATTTACAATAAGATCATCAAAAAGAGAGAAAAGAAAGGCGGTAAATGTATGAGAAAGTGGAGAATGTGGATGGCAGTTATGTGTGTGGCAGCAATGGCAGGAACAATGGCAATGCCTGTATATGCCCAGGAAGACACTGCTGAGGAGGAATACGCAGAGGAAGAAACCGGTGAAGATGCAGGAGAAGAAGATCCGGCTATTGCAGAGATCTCAGAGACCATGCGTGGCCTGTGGGAGGATAATGCAGGAGATATTTACGGTTTTTATTCAGATTCCAGTTTCCTCGGACAGTGGAAGAGCCAGGATATGGATGTGACAGGAACCTATTCTCTGGCTACCAACGGTGATCTTACTGCTCTTTCCCTGGTATTGGACGAGGATAATGATGCTACCTTTTTTGTAGTTCCCAATACAGAGGAGAATATCCTGGAGCTTTATGAAAATGCAGATGACACAGAACCTACTGCATCCTTAAAGCCTTATGAGTCCACAGATGAGAATGAAAAAGATTACAATAAGGTATACCAGACTATGGCAGAAAAGCTTGATTACTGTTTCAAAGGTGTCACAGATGCAGGAGAGACTTTCCTTATTGCAGAAAATCAAGCAGGAGATTTCTGTACGGTTATGTGCATTAACAGTGATGACCAGTATGTAAGCTTTGTTGGAAAAGAGACACAGGTAGATGAGTCCACATTTACAGTGGAAGATGAGGTCTCCCAGATGTCCCTTACATTCGGCGCTGAGGCAAATGATGACGGAACTCTTACCATTGATATGGGTGATACAGGTTCCGCAACTGTGGAGCAGGCACTGGTTGCAGATGCGATCCAGCTTCTGAAATACTGTGTGGAAAATGGAACTCCCATGAACTAAATCTGTATAAAACAGCTATGCAGAAATTATCGCGTGAATAAAAAGAAAAATATAAGATCCTTCAGTAAAAAGGCGGCCGGGTGTGAAATCCGGCTGCCATTTCTTTTGGCCTTTTTCAAACACGCTCTAGGACAAGGGTAATTTCTTGACGGGGAAGAAAAAATCCGATATCATAAGAAAAGTATGAAAAAAAGCCTGTAAAACCCCAAGGAGAAAAAATGAACATTTTAAATATAGAACATATCAATAAGATTTATGGCGATAAGATAATTTTTGACGATATTTCCTGTGGAATCCAGCAGGGCGAAAAAATCGGCATCATCGGTGTGAACGGAACCGGAAAGACAACCCTTCTCAGGGTGATCGCAGGGGAAGAAGAGCCAGATGAGGGACAGGTGATCACCCAGAACGGCATCCGTATAAGCTGGCTGCCCCAGACTCCGGAATTTCCGGATCATATGACAATTCTGGACTATGTGGCAGAAGGAAAGTGGCAGAAAGACTGGAGCACGGAAAGTGAGGCCAGACGTATGCTGAACGATCTGGGTATCACAGACCAGTCCGGAACAATGGATACGCTTTCCGGTGGAGAGAAAAAGAGAGTGGCACTTGCCAGAATGCTCCTGAATCCGGCAGATATCCTGATCCTGGATGAGCCTACCAACCATCTGGACGGAGAGATGGTGACCTGGCTGGAAGACTTTCTAAGGAGTTTCAGGGGAACTGTGATCATGGTAACTCATGACCGTTATTTCCTGGATCGTGTATGCAATCGTATCCTGGAGATCAGTCATGGCAAGCTGTACTCATATAATGGAGATTATTCCAGGTTTCTGGAACTGAAAGCCCAGCGTGAGGAGATGGAGCTTGCCAGTGAGCGGAAGCGTAAAAGCGTTCTGCGAATGGAACTGGAGTGGGCTGCCAGAGGCTGCCGTGCCAGGAGCACCAAGCAGAGAGCCCGTCTGGAACGCCTGGAAGCGTTGAAAAACGGTAAAGCTCCCACTGCTGCCCAGAATATCGAAATGGATTCCGTGGAGACCCGCATGGGCAAAAAAACTGTGGAATTCCACCATGTGAGCAAAAGTGTGGAGGGGCGTCTCCTGATCCGTGATTTTGATTATATTGTCCTTCGGAATCAGAGGCTGGGCATCATAGGCCCCAATGGCTGCGGCAAATCCACGCTGATCAAAATGGCAGCAGGTCTGGTGCAGCCGGATGAGGGAGAGATCCAGCTTGGGGAGACCATTAAGATCGGATATCTTGCCCAGAATGTTCCGGATATGGATGGAAGACAGAGGGTCATTGATTATATCCGTGATGTGGCAGAGTATATTCCCACAAAAGAAGGAAGGATCACAGCGTCCCAGATGCTGGAGAGGTTTCTTTTTGATCGGCAATGCAGTATACTCCTGTGGAGAAACTTTCCGGAGGAGAAAAGAGACGGCTTTATCTTCTGAAGGTTCTCATGGAAGCACCTAATGTGCTGCTTCTGGATGAGCCGGGTAATGACCTGGACATTCCCACCATGACCATTCTTGAGGATTATCTGGATTCTTTTTCAGGCATTGTGGTCACTGTGTCCCATGACCGTTATTTCCTGGATAATGTGGTGAACCGGATCATGGCGTTTGAGGCAGACGGCCGTCTGGTACAGTATGAGGGTGGATACACGGATTATCTGGAGGCAAAGGCGGGAAAAGGCCAGCAGGTGGAATCAAGGGGAGACATGAATATTTCTTCCGGAGATGCAGACCGGCAGGAGAAGAAGAAATCATCTGCAGATACCTGGAAACAGAACCGGAAACAGAAGCTTAAATTTACTTACAAAGAGCAGCGGGAGTTTGACACCATTGATGATGATATTGCGGCTCTTGAGGAGAGGCTTTCCACCATTGATGAGGAAATGGCTGCCAATGCCACCAATGCGGGAAAACTCCGTGAGCTGGTAGAAGAAAAAGATACTACACAGCAGAAGCTGGATGAAAAGATGGACCGCTGGGTTTATTTAAATGATCTTGCGGAAAGGATCGCAGAACAGGAATAAGTGTTCTGCGAAATCCTATTGACTTTGCAGGGGAAATTCTAGTATCATAAAGAATGGTACTCTGCAATGAAAATCCTTATATTTTTCAACAGGATCTGAGGATTTTCACTACAGTGTACCTGTTACATTAATTTCTGAAACTGCTATAAGAACAGACGGCACAAGGCTGTCTGACGGGAGGTATAAAATGGCAGAAATAGTAAAGATCGTGGTTGACGCCATGGGTGGAGACAATGCACCGGCAGAACCGGTGAAGGGTGCCGTGGAGGCAGTGACAGAGCGGAAGGATATCCAGGTGATCCTTACCGGGCAGAAGGATGTGATCGAGAAGGAACTGTCCAAATATCCGGACTGTCCCAAAGACAGGATCCGGATTGTCCATACATCCCAGGTTATTGAGACAGCAGAACCGCCGGTTATGGCAATCCGTAAAAAAAAGGATTCATCCATTGTAGTGGGGCTGAATCTTGTGAAGGAACAGGAGGCAGATGCTTTTGTTTCATCGGGAAGTACAGGAGCGGTGCTGGTAGGAGGACAGGTTCTGGTAGGCAGGATCAAAGGTATACTGAGGCCGCCTCTTGCTCCTCTGATCCCCACAGCAGGGGGAGTTTCCCTTCTTATTGATTGCGGTGCCAACGTAGATGCAAGACCTGATCACCTTGTACAGTTTGCACAGATGGGATCCATTTATATGGAGCATGTGGTAGGGATCAAGAATCCCCGTGTTGCCATTGTAAATAACGGAGCTGAGGAGGAGAAAGGAAATGCCCTGGTAAAGGCAACCTTCCCTCTTCTTAAGGAATGTAAGGACATTAATTTTATCGGAAGTATTGAGGCAAGGGATATTCCGGCCGGTTATGCGGATGTGGTAGTCTGTGAGGCGTTTGTAGGAAATGTGATCCTGAAGCTTTATGAAGGCGTGGGTGCCACACTGATATCCAAGATCAAAGCTGGAATGATGTCAAGCCTTAAGACAAAGATCGGAGCACTTCTTGTGAAACCGGCGCTTAAGGAGACACTGAAATCTTTTGATGCCACAGAGTACGGCGGAGCCCCTCTTCTGGGACTAAAAGGGCTTGTGGTGAAGACCCATGGAAGTGCAAAAAGTGTGGAGATCCGTCATGCCATTTATCAGTGTGTCCAGTTTAAACAGGAGAAGATCAACGAAAAGATCGAAGAGTTTATAGCTGCACAAAAAAGTTGACGGAAGACAGGAGGCGTACAGGCTTGGAACTGGAAAAACTGAAAGAAATCATTGGTAGGGTACTGAACAGAAATACAGATACAGTCACAGAAAAGACCACCTTTGCAGATGATCTGGGAGCAGATTCCCTTGATCTTTTTCGGATCGTCCTTGAGATTGAGGAGATCTATGACATAGAGATCGACAGTGAGACTGCAGAGCAGATCGCGACAGTGGGAGATGCAGTCCAGGCGCTTCGCCGGGAAACAATGAGATAAAAAGATACAGGCTGGAGTGTACAGGGTGCTGCCATTCGGGGCACCCTGTACTGTGTAAGAAAACAGGACAGGAAAAATGAATAATAATTTAAAACAACTGGAAACAAAAATCGGCTATACATTTATGGCAAAATCGCTGCTGGAGCAGGCTATGACCCACAGCTCCTATGCCAACGAGAAACATCTTGGCAAGCTTGGGTGCAATGAACGCCTGGAATTTCTGGGAGATGCCGTGCTGGAGCTTATAAGCAGCGATTTTCTTTTTAACAGATTCAAAGATAACCAGGAGGGAGAACTGACCAAGAAGCGTGCCAGCATGGTCTGTGAAAAAAGTCTTGCCTACTGTGCAAGAGAGTTTGGCCTTCCGGAACACCTTCTTCTCGGAAGAGGAGAGGAGATGATGGGTGGAAGAAAGAGAGATTCCATTGTGTCAGATGCGCTGGAGTCTCTGATCGGAGCCATTTATCTGGATGGAGGATTTGAAAATGCCAGATCGTTTGTGCTGAAATTTATCCTTAATGACCTGGAAGACAAAAGGATTTTTTATGACAGCAAAACGGTGCTTCAGGAACTGGTACAGGAAGGCGGCAACCATCCGGTAGAGTATAACCTTCTCAAAGAAGAGGGGCCGGATCACAGTAAGAGTTTTACTGTGGAGGCCATTGTCAATGGAAAAAGCATGGGAAAGGGTACCGGACATACCAAAAAAGCGGCAGAGCAGGCTGCTGCACTTGAGGCAGTACAGAAGATGAAGCGTTAGCAGGTGACAGATGTATCTAAAAAATATTGAGGTGCAGGGGTTTAAATCCTTTGCACAGAAGATCAATTTTGAATTTCATAATGGGATCACCGGAATCGTAGGCCCCAATGGCAGCGGAAAGAGCAATGTGGGCGATGCGGTGCGCTGGGTTCTTGGTGAACAGAGTGCCAGACAGCTCCGCGGAGGGAATATGCAGGATGTTATTTTTTCCGGGACAGAGCTCCGTAAGCCTCTTGGTTTTGCCTCGGTAGCAATAACCCTGGATAACAGTGACCACAAACTTCCTGTGGACTTTAATGAGGTTACGGTAACCAGACGTCTCTACCGTTCAGGGGAAAGTGAGTACCGGATCAACGGAAGTGCCTGCCGTCTGAAAGACATTAATGAGATGTTTTACGATACAGGTATTGGCAAGGAAGGTTATTCCATTATCGGACAGGGACAGATCGACAGGATATTAAGCGGCAAGCCGGAGGAAAGAAGAGAACTTTTTGATGAGGCAGCAGGTATTGTCAAATTCAAGAGAAGAAAAGCCACTACCCTGAAAAAACTTGACGAGGAACGTCAGAATCTTGTCCGTGTGACGGATATCCTAAGTGAGCTGACCAAACAACTGGAGCCCCTGGAACGTCAGTCCGAGGCTGCAAAGATCTATCTCACAAAAAGAGAAAACCTGAAACTGCTGGATGTGAACCTGTTTCTTCTGGAATATGAGCATACAGGCATACAGTTAAAGGACCTGGAAGAAAAAACCGGGATTGCCAACGGGCAGTTAAAGGAAGCCCAGGAAGCCCTTGCACGTACAAAAGACGAATATGAACGTCTGGAAAAAGAACTTGAGGATTTAAATGGCCGTATGGATACCCTGCGTGAAGAAAGCAGGGACAGAGCAGTCAGAAAGCAGCAGATGGAAGGACAGATCAATGTCCTGAATGAACAGATCCTTTCCGGAGAACAGAGCGAGAACCATTACAGGAGCCGTCTGGATGCGATCCGGGAGGAAACCGGAAAAAAGACATCAGACAAAGAAGCTCTTGAGGAAGAACGGACAGAACTCCGGAAGCTATTAAAAGGTGTCAGTGAAGATCTCGGCAAAAAAGAAGAGCGGCTGAAAGAAGTGCAGGATAACATAGAGGAATGTACCCAGGCTGTTGAGGACGGCAAAAACGAGATCATAGAGATCCTGAATTCCCGTGCAACCACCAAAGGTAAAGCACAGCGTTTTGATGCCATGATGGAACAGCTTGATATCCGCAAAGCAGGCTTAAGCCAGAGGATCCTTCACCTGAAAACAGAGGAGGAAGAGCAGCAAAGTGCCATCACCCGGGCAAAAAAAGCCTATGATCTTGTGACTGAGAGTATTCATAGGACCAATGAAGAAGGCAGGACGATCACCGGCGAGATCAAAGATATCCAGGAACAGTTAAAGGAAGAAAATGCACAACTGGAAGCCGGCCAGACTGCATACCACAGGGAGGCATCCAGGCTGGAGTCCCTGCGGAATATTACGGAACGGTATGATGGATATGGAAACAGCATCCGCCGTGTCATGGAGCAGAAAGACCGTGTGAACGGTATCCGGGGTGTTGTGGCAGATATCATCCATGTGGAAAAAGATTATGAGATCGCAGTGGAAACCGCCCTTGGAGGCAGTATCCAGAATATTGTTACAGATAATGAGCAGACTGCCAAAGCCATGATCGAATTTCTGAAAAAGAACCGGTATGGGCGTGCTACTTTTCTTCCTCTTAACAGTATTTCAGCAAGAGGAGAATTTACCCAGAGAGGTGCCTTAAATGAACCGGGAGCCATCGGCCTTGCAAGCAGCCTTGTCACTGCAGACAGGGAGTATGCAGGTCTTGTAGGATATCTCCTTGGAAAAGTACTGGTAGTGGATCACATTGACCATGCTATCGCCATTGCCGGAAAATACAGGCACAGCATCCGCATGGTAACACTGGAGGGCGAGTCTTTAAGCCCTGGAGGTTCCATGACTGGTGGAGCTTTCCGAAATAACAGCAACCTTCTGGGCCGCCGCCGTGAGATGGAAGAACTGGAAGGCAAAGTAAAAAAGCTTGCTGCAGAAACAGCATCTCTCCGTCAGAAGATGGAGAATGACAGGACGCGCCGCAATGAACTGAGAGACCAGGTATCCGCTTTACAGAAGAAACTTCAGGAGCAGTATGTGGAACAGAATACTGCCCGAATGAATGTGGAACAGTTGGAAGAAAAGGCGAAAGAGATCCACGGAGGATACGACCGTATCTTAAGGGAGCAGGAGGAGATTCGCAGACAGTCCAGGGATATGCAGGCGGATAACGCAAAGATCACCCGGGAACTGGAAAACTCCCAGAAGGATGAGAAAGAGCTGGAAGAATTTATAGAGACCCGGCAGCAGGAACTGGAAGAATGGAAGGAAGAAGAATCTGAGATCACGGCTGCACTTGAGAAGATCCGTCTGGAAGCTTCCGCATCACAGCAAAAAGAGAATTTTGTCAGGGAGAATTTAAACCGTATTCGGACAGAACTTGATAATCTTCACACAGAGGAGGAAGAGATCTTCCGTTCTCTGGAAGAGGGAAATGAAGAGACAGCGAGGAAGCGGGAGAACATCCGCCAGGTACGTGCTTCCATTGAGAAGGCTGCAGTGGAGGAGCAGGAAGCGGAGAAGCAACTGGAGCAGTGGCAGAAAGAAAAAGAGGAACAGACCAGAAATCACAGAACATTTTTTGAAAAAAGAGATGAACTTTCTGATCAGATATCCCTTCTTGACAAAGAGTGTTTCCGACTGAAAAGCCAGAAAGAGAAACTTGAGGAAAATCGGGAGTCCCGCATTTCCTATATGTGGGAGGAATATGAGATCACGCCCAATAATGCCAGAAGCTGCCGGAAAGAAGAATGGACGGATATGCAGGATATGAAGCAGCAGATCGCCGGTTTAAAAGAAGAGATCCGTTCCCTTGGCTCTGTCAATGTAAACGCCATTGAGGATTATAAGGAACTTCTGGAGCGCCATACCTTTCTTTCCGGACAGTACAATGATATTCAGGAAGCAGAAAAAACCCTGGTAAATATCATTGAGGAACTGGATGAGGGAATGAGAAAACAGTTTACCGAAAAATTCCGGGATATCCAGAGGGAATTTGACAAGGCATTTAAAGAACTTTTTGGTGGTGGAAAAGGAACGCTGGAGCTTGCGGAAGATGAAGATATTCTGGAAGCAGGGATCCGTATCATCTCACAGCCTCCGGGAAAGAAACTCCAGAATATGATGCAGCTTTCCGGCGGTGAAAAAGCACTGACAGCCATTGCCCTGCTTTTTGCCATCCAGAACCTGAAGCCGTCTCCGTTCTGTCTTCTTGATGAGATCGAGGCTGCCCTGGATGATTCCAATGTAGGCCGTTTTGCAGGATATTTACAGAAGTTGACGAAGAACACACAATTTATTATAATAACACATAGACGCGGTACCATGAATGCGGCAGACCGCCTTTATGGTATCACGATGCAGGAAAAAGGGGTATCAACGCTGGTTTCCGTAGACCTTGTGGAAAATCAGCTTACCCAGTAGGAGGGGATATCTGTATGCCAGAAGAGAAGAAAGGTTTTTTTAAACGATTAGTAAGTGGACTTGCCAAGACACGTGACAATATCGTGGCAGGTTTTGATTCTATTTTCAGCGGTTATTCCAACATTGATGACGATTTCTATGAAGAACTGGAAGAGATCCTGATCATGGGAGATATCGGTATCAATGCAACCACATCCATTCTTGAACATCTGAAAAGCCAGGTGGCTGAGAAACATATCAAGGAGCCGTCCGAGTGCAAACAGCTTCTCATTGACAGTATCAAGGAGCAGATGCGTGTGGACAGCACAGAATATGAATTTGAGAACCGTAAATCCGTGATCCTCGTGATCGGTGTCAACGGCGTAGGTAAGACAACATCCGTAGGCAAGCTTGCAGGCAAACTTAAGGATCAGGGCAAGAAGGTGATCCTTGCGGCGGCAGATACATTCCGTGCAGCGGCAGGAGAACAGCTTACCCAGTGGGCCAACAGGGCAGGTGTGGATATCATCGGCGGACAGGATGGGGCAGACCCGGCATCTGTGGTGTATGATGCGGTGGCAGCAGCCAAGGCCAGAAATGCAGATGTGCTGATCTGTGACACGGCAGGAAGACTTCACAATAAGAAGAATCTTATGGAAGAGCTCCGCAAGATCTACAGGATCCTGGAGCGTGAATATTCAGAGGCTTATCTGGAGACCCTTGTTGTCCTTGACGGAACCACAGGCCAGAATGCGCTGGTACAGGCCAGACAGTTCGCTGAGGTGGCAGATGTGACAGGAATCATCCTTACCAAACTTGATGGTACTGCTAAGGGTGGAATCGCAGTTGCGATCCAGTCTGAGCTTGACATACCAGTAAAATACATCGGGGTAGGTGAAAGCATCGACGATTTACAGAAATTTGACGCCGACGCATTTGTAAATGCCCTCTTTGACGTAGAAGAAAGGAGCAATTAAACCAATGCTTACATTAGAGAGCTTTGAGGAAGCGGCAGCAAAAGTAAAAGAAGTGACACAGGAAACAAAGCTGATCTACAGCAGTTATTTTTCCGACATGACAGGAAACAAAGTTTACTTAAAGCCTGAAAATATGCAGCGTACAGGTGCATATAAGGTACGTGGAGCATATTACAAGATCAGTACACTTTCTGATGAAGAAAGAGGCAAAGGTCTGATTACCGCGTCAGCAGGAAACCATGCACAGGGCGTGGCTTATGCCGCACATAAATACGGTGTTAAGGCAGTGATCGTAATGCCTACCACAACTCCCCTTATCAAAGTGGAGAGGACCAAGAGTTACGGAGCAGATGTTATCCTTCACGGAGATGTGTACGATGAGGCATGTACATATGCCCTTCAGCTTGCGGAGGAAAAGGGCTATACATTTATCCATCCTTTCGATGATCCGGCTGTTGCCACAGGCCAGGGAACCATTGCCATGGAGATCGTACAGGAGCTGCCTCTTGTAGACTATATTCTTGTACCGATCGGAGGAGGCGGGCTTGCAACCGGTGTTTCCACACTTGCCAAGCTTCTCAATCCCCATATCAAGGTGATCGGAGTGGAGCCATCAGGTGCGGCATGTATGAAGGCATCCCTTGCAAAGGGTGAGGTTGTGACTCTTCCGCATGTAAACACCATTGCGGACGGCACTGCAGTACAGACACCGGGAAGTAATATTTTCCCGTATATCCAGAAAAATCTGGATGATATCATCACTATTGACGATGATGAACTGATCGTGGCATTTCTTGATATGGTAGAGAACCACAAGATGATCGTTGAAAATTCCGGACTTCTTACAGTGGCGGCTCTCCGTCATCTGGATGTGAAGAAAAAGAAGATCGTTTCTATCTTAAGTGGTGGAAACATGGATGTGATCACCATGTCCTCTGTTGTCCAGCACGGACTGATCCAGAGAGACCGTATTTTTACAGTATCTGTTCTGATCCCGGATAAACCTGGCGAACTGGTACGTGTAGCCGGCGTCATTGCGGAGAATCAGGGAAATGTTATCAAGCTGGATCACAACCAGTTTGTAAGCACAAACAGAAATGCAGCCGTGGAGCTTAAGATCACTATGGAGGCATTTGGAACAGACCATAAGAATCAGATCGTTGCAGCACTGGATAAAGCAGGCTGCAAGCCAAGAGTTGTACGTGCCATCCTGTAAAAGAAGGGCAAACTCTGAAATTACATAAAGTATTCAAAAAGATGGAATAGCTGGTGAAATACCTGTGCTGTTCCATCTTTTTTTGATGAAACAAATGAAACAAATATGAAACACATGAAACAAGATTGACAAATTGTTTGCTTCTTTGTACAATCAAAAATATAGAAAACAAAACAAAACCGTGTAAAATACTAAAATTAAATACGAAATAGTGAAACAATACATAGAAATACACATAAGGAGATGGTGTAATGGCAGGTACAATCAGAAAGGTTGCACAAATGGCACAGGTGTCTCCGGCGACTGTTTCAAGATATTTTTCAGGGCAGAATGTGGTTAGCGATGAACTATCCAGAAGGATTGAGGAGGCGGCCAGTGCAGTAGGTTACATGCCGACTCATCCCACACGTAAATCAGATGGTGTGATCGTGGTTCTGATCCCCAATCTGGAATTTGGATATTTCAGTGAATCGCTGAAGGAGATCATCCGGCAGATGCCCAAATATAAATGCAGAGTGATCTTTCTGCCCACCTTTCCGGGAGATGACAGTTATAAGAGTATTCTCAAGGAACTGTATGTGATAGGAGTCATCTATCTGGAGGAGGAGATCGACAGGGAAGTGATCCAGTACATACGGGCCAAGAATATCAAGGTGGTCATGCTGGGAGGCGCAGCCTTTGACAGCAGATGTGACATGGTACATATCAATGACATGATGGCTGCCTATGAAGGAATGAAATATCTTCTGGATATGGGACACAGAAAGATCCTGATCTTAACAGACCTTTCCACAAGCATCAGTTCCGGATTTCAGCGACTGGTAGGATGCAAGAAGGCCATGGAAGAATACGGACTTACATTCAGTGATGATATGGCAGAATACAGCCAGCTTACTTTTGACAAGGGTTACAGATCCATGAACGAGGCACTGCGAAAGAAAAAGGATTTCACAGCAGTCTTTGCATTTTCAGATGAGACAGCAGTAGGGGCGATCACAGCATTAAATGAACGTGGCCTGAAGGTTCCGGAGGATGTATCCGTTCTCGGGTTTGACGGATTAAGTATATCGGAGAGGGTGGTTCCCAAGCTTACAACGATTTATCAGCCACTGGATAAGATGGTGGAATGGACTCTTGATATATTATGTAACAGAAGCAGAAACAAAGAAGAAAATATAGAGTATACATTACCCTACAGATTACTGGAAAGAGGGACTGTACTCAGAAAGGAGGAAATATAAAATGGGGGGAAAGAACTTTAAAGATATTCTGTGGAGAATATTCCGGTTTATTTTCCTGGGATTTATGGCACTGATCTCTGTAGGACCGCTGGTGTGGATCATCATGTCATCATTTAAATCAAATAAGGAGATCCTGTCGTCAGCGTTTGCACTGCCTACATCTTTAAGTCTTGACGGTTACAGGGCTGCACTGGATCTGGCGCCGATTTTTAAATTTTACGGAAACAGTGTTGTGATCTCTTTTGCAAGTACCCTGGCAAATATCCTGATCGTTTCCATGGCTGCTTATGTGCTGGCCAGATATACATTTAAGGGAAGCACTTTTATCACATTGCTTTTATCTGCATCCCTTCTTGTACCGACTTCAGCACTTCTGATGCCTATCTACAAGATCATGATGGGAATCGGACTGTTTGATACAAGAACAGGACTTGTACTTGTATATGCGGCACTGGGGCTTCCCACTTCGCTTTTTGTATTTAAAAGCTATTTTCAGGGGATACCCAAGGAACTGGAAGAAGCTGCCTATATTGATGGCGCCGGATTTTACAGGACGTTTTTTGTTATTGTATTTCCACTGGCAAAATCAGGACTGGCAACAGGTGCGATCTTACAGTTCCTGACAGCATGGAATGAGTTTATGTTCGGACTTGTTCTTACCAAGAGCACTGAGGTACGTACCCTTCCTCTTGCCCTGAATTATTTTACATCCCAGTTTTCATTTAACTATACAGCGATGTTTGCGGCACTGACCATGGTGATCCTTCCTAGTATCGTGATCTATGTATTGCTGCAGGAACAGGTTACTACCAGTATGGTAGCAGGATCTGTCAAAGGATAAAGATGAAAAATTTTATAAATCATATAAAAGGAGGCAATGAATATGAAAACAAAAAAGGTGATGGCTACAGCATTGGCAGCAGTGACAGCATTATCCATGGCAGGAGGAATGGCCACAACAGTAAAGGCAGATGATGTGACAGAGATCACATTCCCT
>Ga0129312_1000829_pt1 | contig 21798 bp, 15 predicted proteins | sample O827metagenome_FD_94434 | JGI IMG/M metagenome (GOLD analysis project Ga0129312, IMG submission 94434) | Orangutan group fecal microbial communities from Wisconsin, USA - O827 metagenome | ecosystem: Host-associated > Mammals > Digestive system > Large intestine > Fecal | place: USA: Wisconsin... | reverse complement strand
GCCGGAGTGCAGTCGTTTTACAGCTGCTTGCAGCTTAGAAAACGACTATAGGACGGCTAAACGAAAATGAGCACAAAGCTTCGAAAGAAGCGGGTGCGAATTTTCGTAGGATAGCGGGAGTACGCAGTACAAAGCTATCCGTATTTAATCGATAAGAGTAGGACGCAATTTCCTATGAGTTAAAATTCTTATCACTCAACTGCATTTACAAGCTCAAGCACAGCATCCCTGATCTCGGAATTGACCTTAAGCGCCTGCTCTCTCGTATCCTGCTTAGAGTAAAAATAAAACTTGATCTTAGGCTCAGTTCCGCTCGGGCGTATCGCAAACCATGATCCGTTATCAAGCTCAAACTTAAGTGCATTTGTAGGAGCAAGCTCCTTATAGCCTTCTTTATAATCAATAACTTTGACCACTTTATATCCGGCTATCTCATTAGGAACTTCGTTTCTTACAGCGCTCATCATGAGCTTAATGCGCTCTGCACCGCTGATGCCTTCGAGTACGATATTAGGCTCATCCTCGGCAAAGGCACCGTACTTCGCATAGATATCCTGCAATACCTCCCACAGCGTTTTGCCCTGTTTTTTGTAAAATGCAGCCGCTTCCGCTATAAGCATACCTGCCGAAATACCGTCCTTATCTCTGATATCCTCACAGGCAGCATAGCCTACCGACTCCTCATAAGCAAAGAGGTATTTGTAGCCATGCTCATGCAGATAAGGCACCTTACCGCTTAAATTCTTGAAGCCTGTAAGTGTCTCGAACACTGTAACGCCGTAATGCCCGGCGATAATATCACATAGATTTGAAGTGACTATAGATCTTACCACAGCTCCGTTATCAGGCAAGGTTCCCGCAGACTTATGCCCCTCAAGTATATAATTGACCAGTATATAACCTGTCTGATTGCCGTTAAGAGGTATATAGCTGCCATAGGCATCCCTTATCTCTATTGCAAAGCGATCCGCATCCGGATCCGTTGCCATCAGAAACTCCGCACCGCAGCGCTTACCATATTCCTCCGCAAGCTTAAAGGCCTTTGGATCCTCCGGATTAGGATATCCCACTGTGGTGAAATCGGGATCCGGTTCCTCCTGCTCCTTAACTATCTGCCATGCCGTAAAGCCTCTGTCCTTAAGCATCTGTCTGAACGGAATCGATCCGCAGCCGTTAAGCGGTGTATACACAAAAGGAATATCAAGTGCAAGCTCGTCTCCCTCATGTATTGCAACAGCTTCTATCTTATCGAGATATTCTCTGTCATATTCCTCACCGAGTATGCTGACGCTTCCGTCAGAAACAAAGGCAGCATAGTCTCCGGTATGAACGCCCTTCCACATATCGACAGCATTGATATATCCTGTCATCTCATCCGCAAGGCTGCTTGATACCTGACAACCGTCGGCTCCATATACCTTATATCCGTTATACTCCTTTGGATTGTGAGAAGCAGTTATATTGACTCCGGCATAGGTCTTAAGCCTGCGGACCATATATGCAAGCTCAGGTGTAGGTCTTAAATCCGGAAATGTATAAACCTTTATACCGTTTGCCGCAAATATCCCTGCCGCAAGCTCGGCAAATTCCTTCGAAAAATGTCTCGGATCGTGTGCTATAACGACACCGCGTTCCATTGCCTCATTACCGTGTGCCTTGATATAATCCGCTATTCCCTGTGTTGCCTTGCCGACTGTCAGGCGATTCATGCGGTTTGTTCCCGCTCCAGTCTTGCCGCGCAGTCCTGCGGTACCGAAAGCAAGTTCCTTGTAGAAACGTTCCTCTATGTCAGTTTCATCATTCCTTATCGCAATAAGCTCGGCCTTAAGCGGATCATCGGCATCAAGCTTATCCAGCCACTCTTTGTAAACTTCAGCAGATCTCATATCTTCTCACTCTCCCGCAAATCATCCCTCTTGTCCGTATCTGCATCCTATATATCATGCGACCGCTCCGGAACTGATTTAAGATAAAAAGACCGGACAAAAGCTATAACTCGATTTACCTTAAATAATCAGCTGCTCCGAAACATACAATACTCAGCCATAAATGACACTCAAGCTGTTTATCCCACGACCGATACAAATCTTCTGCTTCAGAGCTTCGCTTCTATCTCTTCCTTGGATACAAAGCCTATTATCTTATCGGCAAGCTCTCCATGCTTATATATAAGCACAGTTGGTATACTTACTATCCTGAATTCCTGAGCCAGAGACATAAGCTCATCCACATTAACCTTGCCGACAAGCACATCTGCTCTCTCTGCCTCAATGCTCTCGATGACCGGCGAGATCATCTTGCATGGTCCGCACCAATCCGCATAAAAATCAATAAGTACTGTCTTATCCTTAACAGCTGTAAGCTTGTCAAATGCTTCTCTTGTTTTTATTCTCTCTGCCATAATAAAGCTGTCCTTTCTAAAACCGATAGGTCTTATTTATTATCCTTATAGTATAACATACAATGGCAATAGCCCTCGAAATCCGGATCGGCTATCTGGTCTCTGAATTCCTTGCACATGCACTTTGTATCCTCGTTCGTCTCAAGACGACATGGGCAATATCCGCCGCGTTTTTTAAGTCCTTCTCTGATCGTCTTGACGATCTCGGCATCCTCATTAAGTCTGACACTCATAAAACCCGCCTCCTTTTTAATAAACATACGGAACATAACATCCGTTACAAACATATACTCCATTACAAATGTGTAGTCTGATTATTTCTGTTCTTGAGCATCAGGATCAAGAACTCATGAAATCAGCAAAAACTTACACTATCGTATATAAAATAAACTATAACTTGTTTTCTGCGTTTAAGCAAGAAATACGAAAGCGGCTGCACATCACCAGTTACACTCCGCAAAGGTTTGGAGCATAGGCGTGCACAGCCGCAGTATTTATCTGTAAATATTATGTGAGCAAATGTTAAATAAGCATCCTGTGATCACATTATCGATACACATCTTACAGCAATATTCATAATGTAAATGCGAAAGCCTTTAGACTCTTGCCACTCCCGTCTTTCTCGCCGCATCTGCGGTAGCCTTGGCAACGGCATCCTTAACTCTAGGATCAAATGCCTTAGGAATTACATATTCAGGAGTAAGCTCCTCATCCGAAACAAGGCTTGCTATGGCATAAGCTGCAGCCTCCTTCATCTCGTCATTGATCTCCGTGGCACGGACATCCAAAGCGCCTCTGAATATTCCCGGGAATACAAGCACATTGTTGATCTGGTTCGGATAGTCTGAACGACCTGAACCTACAACTGCCGCACCTGCTGCCTTGGAATCCTCCGGCATGATCTCCGGAACCGGATTTGCCATAGCAAAGACTATTCCGTTATTCATCGAGGCTACCATCTCCTTGGTAACAAGGTTCGGACGTGATACTCCGATAAATATATCAGCACCCTTCATTGCATCTGCAAGCTTGCCGTGCTCGTGATTAAGATTTGATATATGAGATATAGCCTCCTGACCAAAGTTAAGACCCTCGTCGCCCTCACAGATGATGCCGTTGATATCACACATAACAACATTTCCGAAGCCCATCTTGATAAGCAGGTTGCCGATAGCGATTCCTGCCGCACCTGCACCGTTGATAACGATCTTGACATCACCTATCTTCTTGCCTGTGACTTTGATGGCATTTATCAAAGCAGCGGCAACAACAACAGCTGTACCGTGCTGATCGTCATGGAATACGATAATGTCGCATTTCTCCTTAAGCTTCTTCTCTATCTCAAAGCATCTAGGAGCAGCAATATCCTCAAGATTGACACCTCCGAAGGAGCCTGCAAGCAGAGCAATGGTATCAACTATAGTATCTACATCCTTGCTGCGTATGCAAAGCGGAATAGCATCAACATCTCCGAATTCCTTAAAGAGCACACATTTTCCTTCCATAACAGGCATACCTGCCTCAGGTCCGATGTCTCCGAGTCCGAGTATAGCCGTACCGTCTGTAACAACGGCAACGGTATTCCAGCGGCGTGTAAGCTCCCAGCTCTTCTCAGGATCCTTCTCGATAGCCTTGCAGGCTTCGGCAACGCCCGGTGTATAAGCAAGTGCAAGCGCCTCAGAGCTGTCTACCTTGGCTCTTGACTTCATCTCGATCTTACCGTGCAAGTCATAATGAAGCTTCAATGATTCCTCTGCTATATTCATAATTCCTCCTCCGTCTTATATATCTGTATCCCGAAAACAATTATTACTGTAAATGCTTCCGCCGTCAAGTATCTTATGAGCGCAGCTCGGTCAAAAATCTGACGGGCACATTCCCTGACTAAGCGCGGTCGCTTGTGACATTTTTCTCCTTTGCACGAGTACGAATCCCGCATAGTTTATAAAACTATGTTCGTATCAGATATCTCAGATCGGCTGTAACCTTGGATTTTACAATCTTCGTACCTTTATTGCGTGCTTCGGACACATTTCCTGACAGCAATAACAGCGTATGCATTTTCTGTAATCATAGACAGGCGGTCTGCTGCGGTCTCCCTTAACAAAGTTCACTGCCTTTCCCGGTACCGGGCAATGCTCCGTGCAGATGCCGCATTTAACGCAGAGTTCCTTGTCAATATATGGTCGTCTTGCAACCGAGGTCATAATATCCGAAAAACGGCTTAATAAGGTCTTCTTGCTGCCATTTCTGTCCACATCGAACTTTGCATTGCCGTAGCGTGCAAACAATTCGTCCGGAGATATCTCATATACGACACTTTCACTGCCGCCTTCAACGGCAGCACCGGCATCGGCTCTTACATCAATTATCTCTATGTCGTCAAAATGACAGCTTCCTATCCCTATATTTTCTCCCTGTACGTTGGTAGGGATAAGATCGGGATCAAGATCAACAAGCCTGCAGAACACGGTATCAAGTGCCACGGGATCCGTAGAGAACAGCAATACATTCATAGCTATCGGTGTACCTGATCCGGGGCCGTTACCCTCCATGGCAACGATTCCATCCATGATATGCAGTCTCGGTTTGGTACACTTATGTATATCGGCAAGCATCCTTGCAAACATGCTTGCATTAGAGAACTTTACATGTCCTTCTGCCTTGCGGTAGCCGCATATAAGTCCGTACATATTTTTAACAGCTCCGGTTATCTTCTCAAGAGCATGCGTCTTCATCTTGCTTAAGCCTATTATCGCATCACTCTCAGTCACGGCTTTGGCAAAATAAAACTGCTTTGCCGCCACGCCCTCCGGATAATCAACTAAAACTTCCTTTGACATCTCTGCAGGTCTTACACCGTATTCGTCAAATACCTCATCGAGCCCTGCCGTGGTAAGCGCAGCACTCATTTGTCCGTGTCCCGGTGAATCTCCGCAGACAACATCAGCATATCCGAGTTCCTTTAAGATACGCAGCATTCCCGCGGTTACCGAAGGATGAGTTATTACAGCCTTATCGGGTTCCGATACTATCAGAAAGTTAGGCTTTACAAGTATGCTCTCGTCCTTGGCTATAAGACTCTCTATGCCTCCTATTGCAGCTATTCCGGCGCACATGGCTCTATACACTTTTTCTCTGTCGTAGCTGTCACAATACACTACGGCTACGCTTGATTTTTCAGACATTTGTATCCACCGCTGTTAATTCATATCCACCATTCGTATTAATTATCCGAATACACACCACTTGTCAGTTACATACAGGCCCTGTTAAAGTGCCTTAGAGCCGATGCCTACAATTCTTCACGCATCCAGACATACTGATCTGCTATGCAATACTTAAGCGCTGCGATCATTTTTTTGTCATCCAGTGGCTTTGACAGATGCATGTTGATCCCTGCCATCTTGCTTTTTATAACATCCTCTGCAAAGGAATTTGCCGACAATGCGATAATAGGAATACTCCATGCGTCCGGTCTCTTCAGATTTCTTATTGTCCTTGCAGCGTCCAATCCGTTTAATCTCGGCATCATGATATCCATGTAAATAACTCCGAAATATCCCGATTCTGATCTCTCGAATACTTCCACGGCATCCTGACCGTCGGCTGCACATGTAACTTCGATTCCGTGATTTTCAAGCATGCATTTGGCAATTTCTCTGTTAAGCTCATTATCTTCTGCAACAAGCGCTCTTACTCCTTCGACAGAAACTTTATTAACTATGTTTTCAGGTTTGCCCTTGAACATATCAACGTCTTCCCGATCACTTATCTTAAACGGAAGCTTTATGATTGCCTTTGTTCCTACACCTTGCTCACTCTGAAGCTCTATGCTTCCTCCCATTCTTTCCGCAAGCAGCTTGGCAATTGCCAGTCCGAGACCGGTTCCTTCATATTCGGAGCGGCTGGATTTATTTTCCTGAGAAAACATATCAAAGGCATGCTTTAAAAATTCCTTACTCATGCCTATACCCTGATCCTCGCAGCTAAAGGTAAATTCTACGACCCCATCCTTTGGCTCGGATTCTTCAACCCATACGGTTATCGTACTGTCCGAAGGACTGAATTTTATCGCATTATCGGCGATTCCGGACAATATCCTTCCGAGGTACATGGGATTTCCCAGCACTATAGGGTGCTTTATGTCTGCTTTATTCCAGTCAACCACATACCTTATTCCATTTTCATTGGCTTTGCGATCATATATCTTATTAAGCTCACAGAGTGCCTCGACTATATTAAAGCTCATATCACAGAGCTTAAGCTCACCGCTCTGAAGCTTATTCATATCAAGCACGTCATTTACCAATGACACAAGGTAGTTAAGTGCCTCCAATGCCTTGTCTCTGAATTTCTGCTGTGTATCCTTATCGTCTGCACACTGATCCGCAATCCTGATCATGCCTATGACACCGTTAAGCGGAGTACGTATATCATGGCTCATAGTTGCCAGAAAACGGGTCTTAACCTCTGCTTCCCTCTTGGCAGCCTCCGCTTCAAAATACAGATTTTCCTCTCTCTTTTTGGCATCACTGATACTGCGGATCGTACAGAGCACATTGGCAACATTGCCGGACTTGTCACGTTTTTTTACTATGAATCTAAGGCAATGCCAGTTGCCGTCACACATGCGGTACTCGGTATTAATATACTCCTCGTTTTTTAATCGCTCAGCCAGAGTCGAAATATCCATAAAGCTGCGCACAAATTCACGATACTCCGGTGCCACCAGTTTATCACATATACGGTATAATCCATCAGATGCGCAGCCTTCCTTTCCTGTCAGTCTGTGAGTCTGCTCTTCCTCATTGTATATTTCTTCGAAATGATCCTCCTTGATATCGATACGGTATATCGAGCAGTAGCTCTTGCTGATAGCGGCAATTATCTCATATCTTAAGTTGGCCGAATCCAGTGCCTGCTTTATCTTCTCCTGATCGTCCTTCTCCTTTTCAACGGCAGCTTTCAATTTATTATTCTTGGTGTGAATATTAAAGCTCAGCAGTGCCAATGCTATCAATGTTAGCACTACTATGATTATAATGAGCATAGCAATGTCGGGATGCAGCTGCACCAGAGTCCTGAGTGTTATATCCGCAGCATTATATGAGGTATAGCCGGAAGCTATATTCTCTATAGTTTTATCCGGCATAGAATAGATAGCCTTGGTAAGTATTCCGGCAAGTGCTCTGTTTATATCCTGTGTTACAGCAATATTACACTGATATGACGGATTATTAAGCAGTGTGCATATCATCATACCGCTCGAATCGTCATGTACGAACTCCTGAGCCATATAATAATACACAAAGGCGGCATCGGCTTTTCCGTCCTTGACAGCCTGCATTGCCTCCTGTCTGCTTGGATATATTATTTTTTCGGCATCAGGGACATAATAATCCTCTATTCCTATAGAAGCACTCGGAGCTATCGTTGCGACTGTACGGATCTCCCCGTTGAAATCGCGGCGAATAAGCTTAGCCGACATGACGTTCATATATGGAGCGGTAACCCCTAAACGTCTCTCCTCTACCGGTTTTTCATCACCAACATGATTATCTATCAGGAGATCATACATAGTCTCATCCTGCTTAGCTTCACCATATGCTTCTCCCGAATCGCATATCACGAATTCATACGAAATACCTGTATACTCCGCAAGCTTGCGGAAATAGTCGGGAACTATGCCCTTCATCTCACCGTCTTCAACAAAGGAATATGGTCTTCTCTCCGGATCACATAAAGCTCTTAACGGCTTATCCTTTGAGCTGTACTCCGCGATTATCTCCTTTTCCTTATCGGTGAAATCAAGTTTTCTGATCTCATTTGTAGTGTAATAGCGATTATACAAGCCTGTAGCCCAGTCGCCCTCTGTATCATTTACCTGCTCAATAGCATAGTTAACTTCATTAAGCAGCTTTGTATTGCCTTTTTTTACAAGGACATAGACGTCCCGGCTTTCAAAGGTCTCCACTACACGCTCATTGCTTACAGCTCTCATTGAGCTCGATGCCAATGCATCCACTTCGCCGGACTGTAAAGCATCCTCCATATCGGAGATCCGGTCAAAATAAACAGCGCTGTATGTAAAGCCATTGTCTTTGGCAAAGTGCTCGAAGTCATCATTACGGGCATTGCCTTTGAGAAATCCGATTTTAAGTCCGTCATAAGTACTGTAGTCATACAATATCACTGAGGTATTGTCATTACGCACTGTCAGCATACACTCATTGCTTCCTATAGGCCTTGAAAAATCAAATTTTTCTTCTCTCTCTGCTGTCCGGCGTGCAGAGGTGAGCATATCGATCTCACCGTCCTCAAGCATATTAAGCATCTCCTGCCAGCTTCTGTCATAGCCTACATACTCATAATCCACGTCCCAGTATCTTGCCAAAAGACTCAGGAGATCATAACCATATCCGCTTTTATTGCCCTCCTCATCCATCATATGATAGCCGCCCATGGCAAAGAAGCCTACTTTAACAGTCTCTCTTTCACCCGGATCATAAGCTGCAAATGCAGACGTTGTAAAAAAGCAAACAAAGCAGGCAATCATAAGAATGCCTGCCATAATACGCTGTGAAAGTAAACGTAGTTTAATCATATATTCAGGAACCGTCCCTTTTAGGATCATACTATCTTCCGTAAGGTATTGATCAATTCATCTATTACTATAGGCTTTGATAAAAAGCCGTCCATACCGTATTCTGCCGCCTGCTTTCTGTCTTCATCAAATACATTGGCAGTCATAGCGAGTATAGGAATTGTCGCAAGCTTAGTATCAGGAAGCGCACGTATACGCCTTGTTGCTTCATATCCGTTCATAACCGGCATCTGAACATCCATAAGGATAAGGTCATAATATCCCGGCACAGAAGCTTTGATCTTATCAAGCGCCACAGCACCGTTCTCTGCAGTATCGATCTTGAATCCGTATGCGCCCAGTATCTCCTCTGCGATCTCACGATTCAGCTCATTATCCTCAACCAGCAGTATCCGTTTATCCTTAAAATCATCTACCATAACAGGCTTTAAACCTGCCGACTCTGCTTTTTTATCTGCATTAGACTTGCCGCTCTGTATACGCAAAGGGATTCGGATAATGAATTCGCTGCCTCTTCCCTGCTCCGTGCTTACCTCTATGGTTCCGCCCATCATATCCACGATATTCTTGGTGATTGCCATACCAAGTCCCGTACCCTGTATTTGGCTTACCGTTGAGCTTCGTTCACGTTCAAAAGTCTCAAATACCCTTTGTGCAAACTCCTCACTCATACCGATTCCGTTGTCTTTAACACTGATCTCATACATTCCGCTGCCGTTTTGCACAGCATCAAGCTGCTTAAGCTTAAGAGAGACAGTTCCGCCTGCAGTGGTGAATTTGATGGCATTGGACAAGAGGTTAAGCAGTACCTGATTAAGTCTTGTCTTATCGCAATAGACATCTTCATCTCTCACATCCGCAGCATCAATCTGCAGCTTAAGCTGTTTTGCATTGGCCTGTCCGACTATGATCGTCTTTATCTCATCTATTACATCATGTAGATTAAGTTCCGTCTCATCAAGATACATCTTTCCGCTCTCAATACGGCTCATATCAAGGATATCATTGATAAGAGACAGCAAATGATTACCCGATGATAGTATCTTGTTCAGATAATCTCCGACCCTTTTCTTATCGTCAATATTGCCGAGAGCGAGTGTAGTAAAACCCATGACAGCATTCATAGGTGTGCGAATGTCATGTGACATATTGGATAAAAATTCACTTTTCGCCCGATTTGCAGCATCAGCTTTCCTGACAGCCTCTGAAAGTGCCAGGTTTGCCTGTTTATCCGATGTTCGATCTGACATTACCAGGATATACTTCTTTTTCCCCTCTATATCGCTGCACATGGCAATAATATGAAACCAGCGGTGTTCTCCGGTTTTCTGATGTGTAAATTCAGCATCCCATTCACGCTGTTCATCCCTCATCAGGCCGTCAATATGATCGTATTTATGTTTTTCCGAATCCTGTGAATGCAGCATCCCGAGTGTACGTATATCCTGCTTTATCTGCTCTTCGGTGATACCTAACAGCTTTTCAGCATTCGGACTTACATAATCGGCTTTGAATGTCTCCCCGTCCAGCATCAAAAATACATCATCTACATTTATAGAAAGCTTAGTGAATAACTCATCACGATACAGTATCTCTGTATCCTTTCTTTTAATCCTTGATCTGTTTTCATGAATGATGAAACCGATAATAAGAGCAGCCATACCGAATAAAACAATGCTCATGATTATTACCGTTCCAAACTGCAGCTCATTCATGGCGGCATTGACTGTATCTGCGGGAACTGTACCCACCAATATCCAATCCTGTATCCCGGTAGCTTCATATATCAGATAATATCTGACACCGTCAAGCTCAACAAGCATTGCGGATCCTGCTCCCTCTTGAAGCCCATTCTCAAATGCCTGCATATCCTCTTTGGACAGATTGCTGTGCTCTCTGAGGTAAGCCAGAAAATTATATACTCCTATCATCCTGTAATCATGATCTATAACTATGCGCCCATCCATATGAATCACATAGCTTCCGGCATCACCGTCAAATGCAGTTGCATCCAGCACCTTTACTATATCGGAATTATAATAAGCTATAGCTATAGCATCGTATTCAAATCCACGATATTTTCCGCATAACTCCGGACAGGCGAAAACAAGCAGCTGCGGCTTACCGGGCAAGGCCGCATTCGTAACGATATCCTTGCCCTCGCGTATCTGCTCTCCAAGATCATCTTCTGCTCCGAGATATCCTGTCTCACCTTCCGCAGTCATATAATCACCTTCGGATGACAAAAAATAGAAGTTTGAGAATTTCGTTTCCCCTTGTAACTCCTCTATAAAATCACGTATATCGCTTTCATCCGATGTATTCTGCAGATAAGCACCCCACATATGTAGATAGGTGAATTTTCTTTCGACCAGCTCTTTCAGTGCATTGTCAGATTGTCTGATAATCTCTGTCAGATGATCTACACTCTCGCTGTATATTGTTTGGTTTACAAATGTAAAATACCAGATGCATGATTTAAAGATCACTGTAAACAAAGCTGCTATAATAAGTGCAGTGCCAAATCTTTTGTTTTTAAGTTGATTTTTTTTCTTTTTACTATCACTAACAGGCATCTTAATTATCTCAAACTTATATAGTGTTCCGGAGCTGCAAGTGCTTCTCCTCTATGCTTGACATAGTCTATCCATCTATGCTTCACAAATTCATCTTCGGACTTAAAGCCGTATCTCTCATCCGAAAGCAAGGCTGTCATAGACTTTTCCCTTGCCAGACAGCTCACCGTGAAGCGATCTTCGTCCTTAACGGTTTTTCCGTCCTTTGTAAGCTTGCTCAATGTATAAGCATCCTTGTTTTTACTTATTTCCATGGAAATGCCGCTGACTGTCGGAAGTGAACCGCTGTTAAACGGAACAAGTCCTCCGTCATATCCTTCAACAAAAGCATTTACAAGCTCCTTAAGCTCCGCTCCCGTCACTTCACAAGTATACGCCCTAAGACTGTTCGGCATGATCATGTTTCCTGCCATTTTCTCAGTATAATCTGCCTTAAGCACATTGCCTGTAAAGCTGTCTGCAGTTGCGATCAGCACATCGCTTCCGTACATGTTTCGCAATGAGTTTGCCATAACGGAATATGCCTCGTTGCCTCCGTCCATATGAAAATAATTGGAATAAGACTTATCGGAGCTGAGTATAATATCGGTATCTGAGCTTGCCGGTTTGCGAAGCTGCGAATCAAAGGCCTCATATGCCTGTTCCGCATTGTACTCTCCTGCGATCATCTTGGATACGACATCCTTTGACACGGAAAAGAAATCATTTGAGGCAATTCTGATATACATGTGGTTTTCTTCAACTAACGGCCTTGCATCCTTCAGAGCATCCGTAAACTTAAGTGGAACATCCTGGCTGTAGCTTAGAGTATCCTGACCGTCGCAGACTATATTCTGTGCCTCTGAAGACAGCATCAGCTTGAATACCTTTTTTGCATTTTCCAAGCGTGCCTCATCCTGTTCAAGTTCACGATTCAGTGCGATCTGAAAATACGGTGTGGTCATGATCCATTTCTCACCATTTGAATTAAAGAATGGCAAAAACGTTGTATCCATTCCCTGTTCCTTATACAGCTGCACTCCGAATGAGCTTCCGAAGTACATTGCAAGCTCTTCATTTTTAAACATATCGGCTATAGCGTCATAGTCATTATCAAGGTCAGCTGCACTAAGACCGGTATCCTTGATAAACTGCTCCATACGTTCGAAAACTTTCGGCCATACTGTCTTATCAAGTCCTACAACTGTCGGATCAGTAGGATCAGAGTACGCCATACGCCACTCACGACCTGCGGTAGAATTAAGCTCTGACGCCGATAGTCCCTGCAGGCTCTCCATACAGGTATAGTCATAGCTGTAATCGGCATCAAAGCCTCGAATGCCATGCTTTTCAAATTCCCGGCAAGCCGAAACAAAGCTGTCATAATCCGTAGGCAGCGGGATATCGTACTTTTCAAAAAGAGCTTTATTGACTATAAAGCCGTGTGCATCCGCACTGACCGGAAGCCAGTTGACACTGCCGTCCTGATTGGTAAAGCTGGAAAGATATGTGCTATAGATTGCCCCCGCTTCATTAGTCTTGGAAAGATCCAACAGACTGTTCTTAAGAGGCAAGGCATCATACTGAGAAAAACGGCAGCAGGTGATAATATCCGGCAGACCGCCATTCTCATTGAGAAAGCTATAGAAATCAAGATCGTTGTTTCCGACAACAAATTCGACATTTATATCGGGGAGCTGCTCCTGAATATACGGAGCGTATTTATCATAGAGATTTGCTGTCCACAAGTATACTCTTACGGTATCGGTCTCTTCATTTTCCGCACTCTTACTCACGCCGCAGCCTGCCAAAAGCAAAACTCCGATAGCAAGCACCGACAATATGTAACGTATTCTGCTGCAGTTTTGTCTTTTCATACTTTTTGTATCCTTCCCGGACACACTTATAAAAGCTGCAAGATAATTATTTCCATGACTTCATTTCATGACGGATACAAAGGCTTGCTCCTTTTACCCCCCCCCGATTTGCAGACAAAAGGGCATCTGCTGTATATCCACAACAGATGCCCCCTATAAATTTTTATATAATCAGCTCTATGTGTCTATAAAAATAATATCACATAGATTTCACCGTTTCCATATTTTTTAACACTTAAGGTAAATATGTTTATTCCTTGCAGACATCGATCCAGCCGGCTGCTCCCGCAACTGCCTCAAGCTCCGGTATAGTGAGCTTAACGGCGCTGTGATCATTGCCTGCTGCCGGATATACCGTATCGAACTTTTTCAATGATTCGTCAAGATATACGTCAACGCCTTCCTCGATCCCGAATGGACATACACCTCCCGGAGCGTGTCCTATATACTCCTCGACCTCCTCGAAAGGTATCATCCTTGCCTTGGTGTGAAATGTCTCCTTATACTTGTGATTATCTATACGTGCGGTTCCTTCCGCCAGTATGAGTATCGCCTTATCTTCCTCCAAAAACGACAGAGTCTTGGCTATCATGCCGGGCTCTACACCGAGAGCCTCTGCCGCAAGCTGAACCGTGGCACTTGAATCATCAAGCTCGATAATATGATCTGCGTATCCCTTTTCCTCAAGATACTTCTTTGCTTTTTCAAACGACATTATGTATTTCCTCGAAAGATTACGGAAGGACTAACTGACAGCTTGTGTGACCATCCTTGCACGTGTACAATATATTGTATCCTTTATCTCCAATTTCAGCGACCCAAAATTGTCCTGCTTTCAAGTCAACGGTTTGCCCCGACAACTTAAATGAAGTAAGGCCATTAACATCATGTACTGCAAAATCATGGAGATTCGCCGGATTGATCTTGCCTGTCTCCATAAAGTCGTATTGAAGCTGTGAGTAATAGCTCCTCAAATTAGCCCAGTCTGTCGCCACTCTTGCCTTATGCAGTTTTGAACTGAATATAGGTACAGAAACCGCAACCAATACTGCTATAATAGCAACTACTATCAATAATTCTGAAAGTGTAAATCCTTTTTCTCTCTTTTTCATGCGCACATTATATCAAAAATGACAAGGACTTCAAGCTTTGCCTTATCTCTTTTTTTAGTACATCAGTACTTACCGAAATCAATAGTCGATACTACCTCGTCAAAGCTCTTGATCTTGCTTTGCGGTGACATATGCTCTCCTATCATCTTCTCCATCCATATCATGTTATACCAACGGTCAAATTTGTAGCCGCACTTTTTAAATTCACCTACAAGCCGGTATCCGAGATGCTCATGAAACTCTGCACTGTTCTTAGTCAGATACTCATCTTCAACTTCAGGATATCCTATGCAGGCATACATATTCAATATGCCCATCTTCCTGCATATATCCTCAAGAGCAAAGTACAGTCGCTTTCCCAGTCCATTCTTTTGTACATTTTCATCGAGATATATAGTTGTCTCTACCGCCCAATCATAAGCAGCACGAGCCTTGAATGCACCCACATAGGAATATCCAAGTATCCTTCCCGCCTGCTCAGCAACTATATAAGGATAGCGTTTAAGAGTATTCGTTATGCGCTTTTCAAATTCCTCAGTAGTCGGCACCTCACACTCAAAGCTTATGACCGTCTTCTCAACGTAAGGAGCATATATCTTAAGCAGCTGCTCAGCATCCGCCGTCTCAGCCGGGCGTATTATTATCTTTGTGTTATCTTTTTCTGTCATAATTAGTTTAAATTAGTTTATGATAATTTTGTTTATGATAATTTTGTTTATATTATGCATTTGTAATGCTATAAGTCAAGTTCTCCGTTTTTATATAGAATTGAAGAGCCTGTAGCTGCAGATATCCGCAACCACAGACTCTTATATTATTGCTTTTTAAGTTATTAACGACTATGACCTGATCATCTCCTGCTGAACAGGCACACGGTCTCCACATTTTTCGTCCATGGGAACTGGTCTACGGCTGTTGCACGTATCAGCCTGTAGCCTGCCTGCTGGAGCATAGCCATGTCGCGTGCAAGGCTCTCCGGCTTGCAGCTTACATAGATCATATTCTCAACATTATAATCTATGATCTTTCTGAGTGCCTTAGGATTGACTCCGTCTCTCGGAGGATCGAGTATGATCGCATCAGGTGCATCGAGACCATCCAGAGCCTTGAGCACATCATCAGCAATAAAGCTGCAGTTAGTAAGTCCGTTGGCAGCCGCATTCTGCTTAGCCGCCTCGACTGCCTCAGCGATTATCTCAACGCCTGTTACCTTGGATACACAAGGCGCAAGCATCTGGGCTATGGTTCCTGTACCGGAGTACAGATCAAAGAGCGTCATATCGCTCTTAAGCTCATCCGCAATATACTCTCTTACCTTGGAGTACAAGACCTCCGCTCCCTTGGAATTGGTCTGGAAGAATGAGAAAGGTGATATCTTGAACTTAAGTCCGAGGAGTTCTTCCGTAATATGATCCTCTCCGTAGAGTACGCTTGTTCCGTCATTTCTCACAGCATCTGCGAGTGCGTCATTTACAGTATGAAGGATACCCTTGATCGTACCCTTGAAGGCTTCCGTATGTGAGAGTTCAACAAGCTTATCAGTGATCTCACGGAGCACAAGCTCCTCGTCAAGTGTATCCACGCCCTCTGCAGCTACGATTTCGCCTCTTGCATAAGCTTCGCGGTCATAGAGCTTGAGATCGCAGACAGCCTTGTGATTAGGCACCTTGATAAGCGGCTGCGAGGTGGTGACCAAATCTATCAGCATCTCCCCGGTGTTGACCGCACGTCTTACTATAAGATATCTGAGATATCCGAGATGCTGTTTCTTGTTATTATAAGTAAGCCCCGATGCCCTGAAATACTCGGCAACGCAGGCAACCACCAGATTAAAATCATTATGTACCAGCTTACAGACATCCACGTCTATGACATCATAGAAGCTTCTCTTTCTGTGGAGTCCGAGTGTCAGCGGACCGTCCTTCATACAGTCACCGAAGCTGTACTCCATCTTATTGCGGTATCCAAATACCAATGGGCTTGAAATGATGCCCTCGTAGCGGTACTCGTATCCGTAAGGAGCGACTGCCTCTCTGATCAGTCCCTCTACATGCTCATTCTTGGCATCAAGCTGCTCTTTGTAGCTTTCGTTACAATAAAAGCAGCCTCCGCAGGTTCCGCCGAGGCTGCAATCGTTAATATATTCGTTCAATACTGCTTACTCTCCGTCATTATCAGTCTGTTCTTCGTCTTCGGATTCGTCATCCTCTTCGTCCTCATCATCAAGAAGAAGATCATCATAATCCTCCCAGTCGTCATTACTGAAATGCTTATATACAGCATAAGCAACAACACCTACTACGACAAGAGCACCGATAACAGAAAGCGCGATAATAAGGGCTCTTCTGCTGTCAAATGAGCTCTCGTCATCGTCATTATGCTTAAGCTTCAGTATAAGCTCATCGATAGTCTTCTTGACGTCGTTGAGTGAGATCAATGTATTAAGCTTATCCATAACCAATATGATCCTCCTTTGTATGATCTTAAGTTTATGCTATCACAGTTTTTTCAGTTTTGCAAATCCGGCATACATAACTTTTCTGCCCATTTCATCAAAATCTACCGTGATTCTGTAGTCCTTAGGCTCGTCCTCTATCTCCGCAACGGTTCCTATGCCGAATTTCACATGCTGCACACGGTCTCCGACACCGTACTCAGGCTTTTGCTTGACATTACCCTTGCTGATGCCGCTTATCGAAGCAAGCCCCGAAGCACTGCTTTTTTTACGTCTTCCTGCCGGAGTAGGATCGAGTGAGCCGAATCTTCCGACTCTATCGTTGTCAAAGGAATTGTAGGCATTGTATGCCTTTTCCTCTGTGCTTCGAGACATACTGCTGTAAGGATCGTTTCTGTAAATGTCTCCGCCGTAGCCTTTCTTGCCGTAAGCTCCGCCGTAGGAAGTTCCGTAACTGTCTGAATGAGAGTAGCCGTACTCCATGCGTCCCTCATAGCCTCCGAAGTTTGCGAAAGGCTCACGTCTCTCACCCATACGGTAATGCTCTCTGCGGAAATGCTTCTCGGCAGCCTCATCCGGTATCTCGTCAATGAAGCGGGATGGCTTCATATACCTTGTCTCTCCGTTTACCATGCGTTCCCCTGCCGAGCTTAGGTTCAGCACACGTCTTGCTCTGGTAAAGCCCACATAGCATAGTCTTCGCTCCTCTTCTATCTCTTCATCGGGATCCTCAGCATTTATGGATGCCGAGGACGGAAAAAGCCCGTCCTCCATACCGCAAAGATATACCGTATCGAACTCAAGTCCCTTTGCCGCATGCAAGGTCATCATGGTAATTACTTCTTCATCCGGATCTGTTCTGTCTATATCAGCCACCAGAGAAACATCCTCAAGGAAAAGCGAAAGCATATCTCCCGGATCCTCAACCGCAGCTACAGACTCAAAGCCCTCATTTAGTACAGCTCCGGCGCCCGAAAGCACCTTCATATCCTCCTCAAAGCTTACGGCCTTGCTTATAAGCTCCTCGATATTCTCAAATCTCGTCTCTGCGCTTATAGGATCATCCTTCTTAAGTTCCTCCGAGTAGCCTGTATCGTCTCTTATATGCTCTATAAGCGCTCTTAGCGAAGCCTCATCGCAGTATGATTTTCTGAAGCCTTCTATCATAGAGGTAAAGCTCTCTATCTTCTTTGCCGCACTTCCTATACCATCGATATCCCTGCAGGATTTAAGTGCATCATAAAAGCTCATATCCCTTGCAGCCGCATAAGCCGATACTCTGTCCACACTGGTCTGTCCTATACCACGCTTCGGAACATTTATTATCCTCTTTACAGCAAGATCATCTACTCCGTTTGCTATAACTCTGAGATAGGACAGTATATCCTTGATCTCCTTACGCTGATAGAAGTTTACTCCTCCGACTATCACATAAGGAACGCCGCGCTGTATGCATTTTTCCTCTAAGAGACGTGACTGCGCATTTGTTCTGTAGAGTATAGCCTGATCTTTAAGCCCCGTACCGTGCTTGACAGCCTCTGCCGCCTGTTTTATTATCGCATCGGCCTCTCCGCCTGCGGTATCGTACTCAGTGTATACAGGGAGACTTCCCTCCTCATTTTCCGTCCAGAGTTTTTTATCCTTTCGTCCCTTATTATTCTTGATCACCTCGTTTGCGCAGTTAAGTATGCTCTTGGTTGAACGGTAGTTCTGCTCGAGCTTTACTACCTCTGCTCCCGGAAATGTCTTCTCGAAGCTTAAGATATTCTCGATATTTGCGCCTCTGAACTTGTAGATTGACTGATCGTCATCTCCGACTACGCAGAGATTGCCGTACTTTGCCGATAAAAGCCTGATGAGCTCAAACTGTACGTTGTTGGTATCCTGATACTCATCTACCATTATATAACGGAATCGCTCCTGCCAGTTATCAAGGACCTCCGGGAAACGTCTGAACAGCTCAACCGTCTTGATAAGCAGATCGTCGAAATCCAGTGCATTGTTAGCCTTAAGCTGTTTCTCATACTCGGCATAGACCTTTGCCGCATTTTTTTCATAGAAATCAGACGCCGAAGCCTCATAGCTGTCCGCATCTACCATGATATTTTTCTGTGAGGAGATCAGACTGAGCAGTGCTCTTTCCTTGTACATCTTATTGTCAAGATTAAGCGCTTTTATGCAGGCACGTATCAGCGTTTTCTGATCGTCTGTATCGTATATGGTAAAATCCTTGTCATAACCGAGCTTATCTATGTCACGTCTCAGCAGCCTTACGCACATTGAGTGAAAGGTCGAAACAAATACCTTCTCCGCCTCACTGCTCTCAAGCAACCTGTCGACTCTTTCGCGCATCTCCTTTGCGGCCTTATTGGTAAAGGTAATGGCAAGTATATGCCAAGGTGCGACGCCGCCTGCGATAAGATAGCCTATCCTATGCGTAAGTATACGTGTCTTACCCGAGCCTGCTCCGGCCAGCACCAGCAGCGGCCCCTCAGTACACTCGACTGCCTCTTTCTGTCTGTCATTAAGTCCCGATATAAGTTCCTGTCTGTTCATGTAAATGTTTCCGTCTTTTTTCTGTAAATATCACCTTTAAAGACAAAATCTGCCCCTGCCGGAAAAAGCAGAAGCAGATAAATGTCTGTAATGATTATTTCTTGATTGAGTTGTACTTAGGTATAAGCACTTCCTTACCGCCCATGTAAGGTCTGAGTACCTCAGGGATCTTGACTGAACCGTCTGCCTGAAGGTTGTTCTCAAGGAAAGCGATAAGCATACGCGGAGGTGCAACACAGGTATTGTTAAGTGTTGTTGCAAGGTGGTTGCCCTTATCCTTTGACTTGATCCTGATCTTAAGTCTGCGTGCCTGTGCATCGCCTAAGTTAGAGCAGGAACCGACCTCGAAGTACTTCTTCTGTCTCGGTGACCATGCCTCTACGTCACAGGACTTGACCTTGAGATCAGCAAGATCTCCGGAGCAGCACTCAAGCTGTCTTACCGGAATATCAAGTGTGCGGAAGAAATCAACCGTGTTCTTCCAGAGAACATCATACCACTTCATAGCATCCTCAGGCTCGCAGACAACTATCATCTCCTGCTTCTCGAACTGGTGGATACGATATACGCCTCTCTCCTCTATACCGTGAGCTCCTTTCTCCTTTCTGAAGCAAGGTGAATAGGATGTAAGAGTAAGCGGAAGCTTCTCCTCCGGAATAGTCTGGTCAATAAAGCGTCCGATCATGGAATGCTCAGAAGTTCCGATAAGATAGAGATCCTCTCCCTCGATCTTGTACATCATTGCATCCATCTCTGCAAAGGACATAACACCGTTAACTACCTTTGAACGGATCATGAACGGAGGAATAACATAGGTAAAGCCTCTGTCTATCATGAAGTCTCTTGCATAAGCGATAACAGCCTCATGAAGTCTTGCGATATCGCCTAAGAGATAATAGAAGCCGTTGCCGGCAACTCTTCCGGCTGCCTCCATATCTATTCCGTCAAAGCTCTCCATGATATCTGTGTGATAAGGAACCTCAAAATCAGGTACCTTAGGCTCTCCAAAGCGCTGTACCTCTACATTGAATCTGTCATCCTCACCGATAGGTACAGAAGGATCTATGATGTTCGGAATGACCATCATCTTCTTTGTAAGCTCATCATTAAGCTCTGTCTGCTTGGCTGAAAGCTGATCAAGGAGCTCTCCGTCCTTGCTTACCTCAAGCTTAGCCTGCTCGGCCTCTTCCTTAAGTCCCTTTGCCATAAGAGATCCGATCTCCTTAGAGATCTTATTTCTCTTTGCTCTCAAATCATCAGCGTCCTGCTGAACCTTACGAAGCTTGGCATCAAGCTCTATACACTCATCAACGAGCGGAAGCTTGGCATCCTGAAACTTTTTCCTGATATTTTCCTTAACTATATCCGGATTCTCTCTGACAAACTTTATGTCTAACATCTGTTCTCCCTCTCTGTTATGATATTTACACGGTAAATGCCGTTAAACCCTAACCGCGCACATAACACGGCTCAAATTGAGAATATTTTAGCACTTACAAAAAATTGCGTCAACGAAGGCACCCATAAATATATCAAAATTTGAAATATATAAACGGATTATAGGACAATCCGACAAGATACAGCACCGATATTATCCATAATGTCAGATAACGTATATTGACGCACAGGCTGCTGTTCCATATTTTAAAGCGCTTGAGCCCTTCAAATCTTGTAAATGAGAAAATTATACCTATTGCCATACATATGACAAACAGCGCATTTATCTGTGACAGTACACTGTACATGCCGAAATTACCAAGATCAAAGCTGAACATCGCCTTGATGTACATGATTGCAGTTCCGAGATCATCGGCTCTGAAGAATACCCAGCCGATTATAACCACAGTCATTGTATATACATGTCTCAGTAGCTTCGGCAGTCTGTCTATTATCTTTCGCAGCCCGAGCCTCTCCATGATTAGAAATGCTCCGTGATAAAGTCCCCATACTATAAACTGCCATGCGGCTCCGTGCCAGAATCCTGTAAGGAAGAAAACAATGCCCAGATTGACATATGTTCTGAATTTTCCTCTCCTGTTTCCTCCGAGCGGTATATATACATAATCCCTGAACCAGCTCGACAAGGATATATGCCATCTTCTCCAGAATTCCTGTATGCTGCAGGATATATACGGAAGATCGAAGTTTTCGTTGAATCTGAAACCAAATGCCCTGCCAAGTCCTATAGCCATATCGGAATACGCCGAAAAATCATAGTATATCTGCAGCGTATAG
>Ga0129312_1000823_pt1 | contig 22000 bp, 28 predicted proteins | sample O827metagenome_FD_94434 | JGI IMG/M metagenome (GOLD analysis project Ga0129312, IMG submission 94434) | Orangutan group fecal microbial communities from Wisconsin, USA - O827 metagenome | ecosystem: Host-associated > Mammals > Digestive system > Large intestine > Fecal | place: USA: Wisconsin... | reverse complement strand
GACCGCACTGCAGACAGGCCAGAAAACCTACAAGCAGATTGCAGCAGAGAATGGCCGGGATTGGCGAAGCCAGATTGATGATATGGCAGAAGTCATCGAGTACGGCAAGGAAAAAGGAATTGATATGGGAGGTGTGTTGTTTGGCCAGACAGATCAGACGGCCGATGAACCTGATCCGGGAAGCGGAGAAGGGGACGATGGCGGAAAACGAAAAAATGAATAATGAAAAGAACGGCAGTATGCAGCGGTATTTAACCGATTGCAGCTTGACGCGTATGGAAGGGGAAGGAAACGAACGAAAGTTTGTTCTTTCTTTTTCTTCCGAGGAACCATACGACCGATGGTGGGGTACGGAAATCTTATCCCATTCAGAGGGAGCGTTGGATCTTACGAGACTTAACTCTATCGGAGTTGTCTTATATAACCATAACCGCGATAAGGTTATCGGAAAAATCCTTCGTGCATGGGTTGAGGATGGACGAGGAAAAGCAGAGATCGAGTTTGATTCCGATGCTGATTCAGAGGTTATCTATCAAAAAGTCGCCAGCGGCACATTAAAAGGTGTGTCCGTAGGTTACATGGTGGAAGTTTGGGAGGAAGTAGCGGCAAACAAGAAGTCCAGTGACGGACGGTTTACCGGTCCTTGTGACATTGCTACCAGATGGACGCCATTTGAAATATCTATCGTGAGCGTACCGGCAGATCCTACGGTCGGCGTTGGGCGTTCCAAAGATCCGGAACACGCAGGTGCAAAACCGGAAGAGACAAAGGGAGTAAGCAGCTTTTACTATAACGAAAAGCAGCTCCAAATAAATAAAAATCTTTTTACAGGAGGTAAGTAAGTATGAATCGTAAACAGTTGATTCAGAGACAGCAGGAGCTCCTTAATACAGCAAAAGCTGCTGAGAGAGAGCTTACTGCAGAGGAACAGGCTGAATTTGATGAAATTCAGAGACAGCTCACAGCCATGGACGCAGGAACCGGAAGCGGAGAGGAACCCGAAGTAAACCCGGAAGCAGAGAGAGCCGCTGCTATGACAGCAGAGCGTCAGAGATGCGCCGAGATCACAAACCTTTGCAGAGAGTTCAATGTATCCGCGGAGAACGAAAGAAGTTACATCGAGCAGGGTGTGTCCGTTGATGGTGTGCGTAAAGCAATCCTTGACGGAATGAAAGCAGAAGGAGCGCCTGTGTCTGCCAGAGGCAGAGCGGAGGTCACTTCTGACGCTCAGGATAAGTTCAGAGCGGCAGCAGGGGACGCGCTTGTAATGCGTTCCGGTATTGCCATTGAGAAACCGGCAGAGGGCGCAAGAGAGCTTATGCACATGTCTTTAAGAGATCTTGCTATCGAATGCTTATCCGCAGAAGGACAGACAGGGCTTAACCGTAAATCCGCAGAGGAATTGTACAACATGGCATCCAGACAGTTCTTCAATCCGACAGCGGCATTCCCGGCCATTCTGGATAACGCCATCAATAAGGCTTACGTGGAAGGACATAAGAATGTTGCAGTCACATTCGATCAGTTTACCAAGAAGGGAACATTAAAAGACTTCAAGATTACTGATAATAATTACCTTGCAGGACCGGCAGGCGAGTTCCTCGAAGTTCCTGAAGGCGGCGAACTGAAGCATGATACTTTCGAGGACAAGAAACGTCCTACAAGAAAGTTGAAAACCTACGGTAGACAGTTCACTCTTACCCGTCAGGCTTTCATCAATGACGACATTGATCTTGTAACCAGAGTACCTGCCAAGTATGCAGCCAGCGCAAGAAAAACCATCAATAAGCAGGTTTACCAGATCTTAGTGAACAATCCCGCAGTATATGATGGTACAGCACTGTTTTCTAAGGCTCATGGAAACCTTATCACAACCGGAACCGGCATCACACAGGCTTCTATGCAGGCTATGATCTTAGCATTGCAGAACCAGACAGACGAGTTTGGAGAGGCGATTATTGTTCGGCCTGCAACACTTGTTGTTCCTTCCGGAATGGCGTTTGATATTTACACATTATTCAACAGCCCTACCATCAATACTTCCGGAAACACACAGGCAGTCAACCCGCTGTACCGCTACGCAAACCAGATTCAGATCATCGAGGATCCTACAATCAATGTTCTTTGTGGCGGCTTTGGAAATACAATGCCTTGGTATCTGCTTGGTAACAAAGATGATACAGATTTCATCGAAGTAGATTACCTGAACGGTCAGGAGATTCCTAACATTCGCAGAATGGAGACACCGGGAACGCTTGGTTTCGTGTGGGACATCTATCTTGACTGGGGTATCAGCGTAATGGATTGGCGCGGAGCAATCAAGAATCCTGGTGTTGCAATCGCTAATCCGATTCAGTAAGAAGGAGGTAATAACAGATGAAAGCAGTTTATTGGCAGAGAGGCGAAAGCCTTGATTATACAAATAGCGGCGCGACCGTTATTGAAGCAAACAGCATTATTGATCTCAAGACCAGAATTGCTGTAGCAGGAACTTCTATCAATCCGAAGGAAACAGGATCCATCCATGTTACTGGCGTGTATAGAATCAAGAAAAAAGATTCCGGCGCTATTAACTTCGGTGCAGCGGTTTATTACGATGCAACAGATTCAACCGGTGGTATTACAACCACAGCAGCATCCATGACGCCTGCTGGATATGCAGCAGAGGAATCCGCAGCAGGAGCAGATACAATCCTTGTAAAACTTCTGGGTTAGGAGGTTTATATGGCAGCTAAGACATCGAAGCAGCAGGAGAATACAACTCCTGCTGCAGAAGAAAAAGAGAAAACCGTTCCGGAACAGCAGACAGATCCGGAGAAGCAGACAGATCCGGAGAAGCAGACAGATCCGGAACAGCAGACGGATCCGGATCCTGACGAGGAAGATGAAGAGGAAGAGGAAGAAAAGGTGCTGCTCGCGCAGACGTACATTCTTTATAATTCCCACCAGTACAAACCGGGAGACGAGCTTCCGGGTAACGATCCGGTAATGCTTGCGGCTTGGTTGGAGGCAGGTACTGCAGCATGGGTAAGTGTGTCGGAACTTATTTCAGATACCGCGATTCCTGTGTCGGCGCTTGCCGGATTATATGGTTCGGCTGTGTCTTCGGATTCTGACGATGGAGAGAACCTCGTTGGCAGAGTTCCCATCAATACAAGCAGACGCCGCAAATAATCGAGGTGAGTAGATATGACATTCAAAGATCAAATCGCAATAGACAATAGACAAGTATTTGCGAACGGAGACGAGTTCTGGGAGTACCACGTTATCAACGGATCTAAGATGCTTTGCATGATTGATAACAATGAATTGGTAGACCGCGAAAAGCGATACCAGTACCGCAAAAGCCTTTATGCAGATGGTGTTTACCTGAAGGAGCTTCTTATTTACGTTCACGCGGAGGACTTCGGCGCACTTCCCGCTATTGGAAGATCGGTAACGTTCGATAAGAAAAGTTATATTGTTTCAGATGCGATCAATGAAGATGGTATCTACTCCCTGACATTGGAGGCAAATAAGACATGATCCATTTTCAAGTAGAAATGCAGGACTTAACCCAGATTGAGGCCGCACTTGGAATGACAAGGGATAAGTCAAAAATGGTACTGCGTACAGCAATCAACAACACCGCAAAGCAGACAGTTACGCTTCTGGTAAACGAAGCAAACAGGGAATATTACATTTCCAAAGGCAAGGTGCGAAAAACCATGTCTACCAAGAAAGCAACAACCGGCAAATTGGAGGCGATTATCAAATCCGAGGAACCAGTTAATGAACTGTACGACTTTAAGGTAAGACCGAAGGCGTATGCACCACATAACCGTCCTCCAGCGGGACATACCGGCAATGTTCGCCGGGATAACAGCCCAAGCAGATTGTACTTAAAACCCGGAGCATCTTCGGATAAGTATAAGGCATTCGTTGTTAAGTACCAGAGCGGGCATATTACCATAGGTCAGCGTGTGCCTGGGAAAAGGATGAAATCAAAACCTGAGAAAGAGTTTGTAAAAACCCTTCTTTCTCCATCCACCCCGAATATGCTCGGCTATGAGCAAGGCGTATATGGCGTGGTGGAACCGCAGATGTACGACACGTTACAGCGGAACATTCAGGAACAGATTCTTCGGTATATGAAGTAGGAGATTGCTATGACACCTATAAATTTACAAGATGATTTAGTGAACGAGCTCAAACATTTGTTTGAGCCGTTTGCATATAAGGCGCCGCTTGATATTGAGGATTTCGAGGATGAAATGGAAGATTCGGAGAAGGAAGCAGCAGGACAACCGCGTTATAAGCGTGTTCCGCTTAATGTATATGCTCAGGCACTTCCGGTTCAGGAGAGCGACGAAGATGCAGATCCGGTTCCGTATTTAATTGTCCGGCTTAGTAGCGGCAGCGATCCGGGAGGCGAGAGCAGCTTTAACACTGTAAAACTTGTAATCATCATCGGAATCTGGGACGACGATTTATCAAATCAGGGCCACAGGGATGTACTTAATATCATTCAGAAAATATATGAGCGATTCAGTAAGAACCCATGCTTAAACCATCGTTCGGTATATACCGGGGAATGGAACTGGGCATTGCAGGAGGACGGGTATTTTCCGTATCACTTCGGCGCCTGCAGCATGAGTTTTAATATTGCAGCCATAAGAAGGGAGGATCCACTTGCATGAGTACCAAAAAAGAGACGGCAGAGGCGGAAGCACCTATTCGTGAAACGCGAGCCGCAGAAAAGAAAGAGGTTCAGGACGTTATGTACCTCGGACCTTCCATTGTCGGAGTAATCAGACATTCTACTGTGTTCAAAAACGGCGCATTGCCGCAGAAGGCGCAGGAGTGTGTTGAGAAACTTCCTATGATGGAGAAGTTGTTCGTACCGCTTTCCGATATGCCGGAAGCAGTAAAAGAGCTTAATAAACCGCAGAGCGTACTGCATACAGTTTACGTTCAGGTTGCTAAAGAATTTTCATAAGGAGGATAAGTAAATGGCTTATTTACATGGAGTGAGGATTCAGGAGAATCCTACAAGCGTTCCTACCCCTGTGAAGAATGAAGCCGGTGTGCCTGTTATCTTTGGTACAGCGCCGGTCAATTTGGTAGCAGATCCGGCAGGAGCAGTAAACAAATTATTCCTTTGTAACTCTTTCGCAGAGGCAAAGGCAGCAGTCGGTTATTCCGATGATTATGAGAACTACACGCTGTGTCAGGCTATGGACGCTTTTTTCAAGGCGTTTGGAGTTGCACCGGTGGTTATTTGTAACGTTCTCGATCCCGCTACGCACAAGAGCACATATTCAGAAACATTGAATATTGTTGACGGACAGGCGGTTTCTACCAAGAAGGGAATCCTTTTAGATGGTCTCAAGGTTGGAGATATGACGCTTGGTACTGATTATACAGTAGCTTTCAATGATGATGGCTACCTTGTTATCACAGTATTAAAAAGTCCCGCCGGATCTACTGTTGCTGTGTCTGGTAATGTAATCGACGCATCCAAAGTAACAGAGTCCAGCATCGTAGGAAGTTATGATTCCGGAACCGGAGTTGAAACCGGTATTGAGCTGATCCGCAAGGTATATCCTACATTCGGACTTACGCCGAGCCTCCTGCTTGCACCGGGATGGTCTCATAAACCGACCGTAGGACTTGCGCTTGCAGAAAAGTGTACAGACATCAATGGTATGTTCAAATGCGAATGCGTCGTTGACATCGACGCGAGCAGAGCGGCAAAGTACACCGACGTTGAACAGATCAAACAGGAGAGCGGTTTCGCATCCCCTCATACAATCTGTGTTTGGCCGAAGGTTAAATATGCAGGCAAGGAAATGTATTTCTCCGCCATTTATGCAGCTATGGCTTGCTATACAGATTACAACAACGACAATGTTCCTAACCTTTCCCCTTCCAACCGCGCAATCAGAATCAGCGCAACCGTTGTAGAAGATGGAACCGAGGTAAGCCTTGACATCAATCAGGCAAACGAGTTGAACGCTGTCGGAGTTGTTACAGCCCTGAATCTGAATGGATTTAAGGCATGGGGCAACAATACGGCCGCTTATCCTGATACCACAGATCCGAAGGACCGTTGGATTTGCTGCAGAAGATTCTTCTCTTGGTGGGGCAATTCCTTCATCACAACCTATCTTACAAAGGTTGATGATCCTGCCAACTACCGCTTGATTGAATCCATTGTTGATTCAGAAAACGTAAGAGGCAACAGCCTTGTATCTCAGGGCAAGTGTGCCGGTATCAAGATGGTGTACAGCAAGGAGGACAATCCTATTGCAAATGTATTAGACGGTAAGATCGTATTCAAACAGTATCTTGCGCCTTACACACCGGCAGAGGACATCCTGAATGTACTTGAATTTGATCCGTCCATGATTGAGGCGGCTTTAGGAGGTGAATAAGAATGAGTTCTATCACAAACGTACCAGAGGTAATTAACAACTACAATGTTTACAGCAACGGCAACATCCTTGTTGGTGTGTCCGGATCCGTAGAACTTCCTGCTCTTGAAGCAATTACAGAGGAAGTTTCCGGTGCTGGAATCCTTGGAACATACGAAACAAGTATTCCTGGATTTTATTCTTCCATGGCGCAGGAGATTCCGTTCCGTATTTTGGATAATGACATCTTCTCCCTTATGAACCCGAACGAACTGGTTGACCTTACATTCAGAGCATCCGCGCAGAGCACCGTCAAGGCAACAGGAGCGCTTGATTATAAGGGTATGCGAGTTGTTGAGCGTGGAAGGTTAAAAGGCTTCACACCGGGCAAATATGAGCTTGGAAAGACCATGGATGCAAAGGTAACGCTGGAGCTTTTATACATTCTGATCGAGATCGACGGAGTTACGAAGTTGGAGTACGACAAGCTCAATTCCGTATTCGTAGTAAACGGCAAGGATCTGTTGGAGAAAGTGAGGTCATTTAGCTAATGAGTGAGAAAGAAAAAGATTTAGCGGTTGTCGATACAACTGCCAAGGATCAGGAAGAGACAGCCGAAGAGGTTGAAATGCTTATCAAATTCAAAAAGCCTTATACATTCGACAAGGTAGAATATACCGAGATCGACTTATCAGGTCTTGACGATTTGCAGGCGTCAGACATGATTGCCGTAAATAAGATTATGGCGAGATCTGCAGCGGGAATCGACGTAATGCCGGAGGTATCTTTGGAATATGCTTGCAACCTTGCAGCAAAGGCTACCAAGATGCCGGTAGAGTTCTTCTTACAGCTTCCTCCGAAAGAGGCAATGAAGGTAAAGAACAGAGTAATGGCTTTTTTATTCGGCTCGGAATAAGACCGAGCGAGATTCCTAAGCTACGGAAAATAATTATACAGTTATCAATGACGGTTCAGGCAGGGATAGATTACCTCTATTCCCTGCCTTTATCTGAATTACTTGAACTTATGAAGGAGGTGCATGAGGTTGTCAGTGACAGGCAAAGAATACAAGCTGGCCATAAGAATAGCCGGTATTATTGATAAATCATTCAACACCAGTCTTACGTCAACCAAGAGCAGCCTTGCCCGGTTTAAGACTACGATCAATGCGATGGATAAGGATTTCACGAAACTTGATAAAGGTTTCAACGGGATCATGGGTGTAGGGAAGAAATGTTTTTCCGCAATCGCCTCAGCAGCGGGAGTAGCGTCCGTAGCCATTGGCGCCGCGACCGCTGCATCTATTTATGAGGGAAGCAAGTTTGAATCAGCATTCACAGGCGTAAAGAAAACCGTTGATGCCACAGCAGAGGAATACGCGCAGTTAAGGAGCAACATCCTTGAAATGACGCGAACGATTCCTTCCAGCGCATCAGATATTGCCGGGGTAATGGAGATTGCCGGTCAGTTGGGTATCGCTACGGACAGCTTAGCAGAGTTCACAAAAACGATGATTAACTTAGGTGTGTCCACGAACCTGAGTGCAGAGGAAGCGGCAACCAACCTTGCGAAATTCGCGAATGTTACATCAATGGCGGACTACGGCGCAGATGGCGTAAGTAACTGGGAACGACTTGGATCCGTAGTAGTCGATCTTGGTAACAACTTCGCGACAACAGAGGCGGACATCGCTGAAATGTCTACGCGACTTGCTTCAACAGGATCCTTGGTAGGACTTACTCAGGCACAGATCATGGCACTATCAACAGCTATGAGTTCCGTCGGCATCAAAGCTGAGTCCGGTGGTTCCACCATGGCAAAGTTGCTTAAAAAAATGCAGCTTGCGGTTGAGACAAACTCAGAGGCATTGCAGGACTACGCATCAGTAGCAGATATGACCGGGGAAGAGTTCAGTAAGGCATTTAAGGACGACGCCGTTGTTGCATTATCAGCATTCATTGACGGACTGAACGACACCGAGAGAAACGGCGCTTCTGCGGTTAAAATCCTTGATGATATGGGACTTTCAGAAGTTCGATTAAGCAATACCATCCTTGCACTTGCAGGGGCAGACGGAGTTATGTCAAGCGCAATCGAGACAGCCAACAAAGCATGGGGAGAAAATACCGCACTTGCTATTGAGGCTGGCAAACGGTACGAAACAGCAGAGAGCAAAGTTCAGCTCATGAAGAATGCTTTTTCTGAATTAGGTATCACAGCCTATGAGGAATTGAGAGAGCCGTTTGTAGACGTCGTAGGGACAATTACAGATAAGGTTATTCAGTTAAACGATTATGTTGGAAGCGCAAACGGAATCAGCAAGTGGATAAAGAATATCAATACAACACTTCCTACATTGCGGCGCCATGCCAAGAACGCATGGAAAACAGTTTCGCCTTTGTTCGACGGAATAAAGAGCGCGGGAGAATGGTGTATAGACCATAAAGACGGAGTTGTTGGATTTATAGAAGGTATAGGTGTTGCGCTTGTTTCTTACAAGATTGCTTCCACGCTTGTTCATATCGTGAATGCAATAATGTCCTTTGCGACGATGAACCCGGCGACGCTTGCCATTATGGGAGTAGTTACCGCGATAGGTTTATTAGTTGCGGCGGTTCAAAGCTATAAGAACCACGAACAAAGCCTTGTAAACGAAAGCCTTGCGAACCACTTTGGAAACATTGCTTTATCCATGGAAGAGATACAGTCCGTAGCAAACCACATCCTGGATTCAGATAGTTTAACTGAGGTCAAGGATGCCCTGAAAGCCTTTGAGGACTTGGACGGAGTATCTTCTACGATTGCGGAAACCGTTGCGGAAATCAATAAGTTAAATTGGAAAGTATCTATCGGTATGGAACTTACTGCGGATGAGCAGGAAACATACAAACAAACGATAGACGAATACATTAAGGCGGCACAGGACTACGCTTTGCAATCGCAATACGCTGTGTCCCTAAACATCGCGACTGTGTTTGATTCAGACAATCCAGATGAACAGGGCATTGCGGATAAAATAAATCAGTTTTACGCGGGATGTTATGACGAAATGACTGATTTAGGACAGCAGTTAAGTAAGACGGTCAATGAAGCATTCAGCGACAATATTCTTGATCCTGATGAAATCGCAAGCATTTCCGAGATTCAGGCAAAAATGGCGGAGCTGCAAGAGAAGATGGCTACCAGCGAATACGACGCGCAGTTATCGCTCTTAAAAATTGATTATGCAGCCGGGGACTTGGATGCAGAGTCCTTCCAGAACCTGCAGGAACAACTTGCAGAGCAGGCAGAGCAGGCTGCCCAGACATACCGGGATTCCTATGCAAAAGCAATGGCATCCATCAATGCCACCTACGAAGGCGGAGGATTGACCGATGATGAATACGACCTTGCGCAGAATGAGGCGTTGCAGAAGTATCTGCAGAACGTCGGAGAGTTGCAGGCGAAATCAATGAACTTCCAGCTTCAGACAATTATGGAGCAGTACTCCGATGAACTTGATCCGGCTATGCAGGACTATGTCACCCGGATTCAGGAGATCATTGATAAGTACAAAGACTGGGACTGGGAGAACGACTTTGAAGGCGGCTGGACGCAGATGGCGCCTGAGTTATACGACGCAGAGCACGTTGAGGAACTTGATAAAACCACAAGGGATGCGGTGCAACAGTTACTTGATGCTATGCAGCCTACCGTTGAACAGATGGACGACCTGAAAAAGCAGTATGCGGATTTAGGTATAGACCTTACCGACAGTATGACGGAGGCGTTATCTGATTACAATATCCTTGCCGTACTCGCTGACAATGCAGGAAAATGGAGTTCCGACGGTATATCCGATGGAATAGACGGAGCCTACGTTGCCGGTCAGGAAATGGCTAAGGCGGGATTGTGGGACAGTCTTTACGAAGGTATTCTTTCAGAAGCAAAGAGCAGCGGCTATGTGGTACTTCTTGACACATACAAGGAAGGTGCGGTAGACGCGGCGGCAGCAGTCACAGAAAATGACATCAACGCAGCAGCGGAAGCAACTGTGCGGCCGGCAGTAGAGGGAATGTACGCATGGAGTCAGGAGGCAATCGACGAATATTACGCAAAGGGATTTGAGGCAAGCGCAGATGTAAATGTAACCTTGAATCCATTGTACACTTGGAAAAACAATGCAGTTCCAAGTCTTCCGGGATTATCCGGACTTTCTGCAACAACAGGAAGCACAAGTAAGTTAGATATTAAGCATAATGCGAATGGCGGTATTTGGGATCAGCCGATTCTTACCACGTTTGCAGAGAACAGCCCGGAAGCAGCCATTCCGATTGACGGAAGCAGAAATGCAATCAATCTTTGGGAGCAGACAGGACGGCTTCTTGGCATGGATAGTGTGCTTGACAATGTATCATTGGAGGGCGGAAACGGACCAGTAATTGAGTACAGCCCGGTATTAAAATTCTACGGAGAGGCTCCGAGCAAAGAGGATATATCCGATGCTTTGAGCATATCTCAGGATGAATTTGAAAGCCTTATGGATCGGTACTTGAAGAAAAATGGGCGTGTGTCCTTTGCATAAGGAGTGTGTCTATGAGCGAAGTATATAAGACAAGATCAGGCGACACATGGGACATGATAGCGAAAGAGGTGTACGGCGATGAACTGTACGCCTCTTTGCTTATGGCGAACAATCAGGAATTGTTGGAATATTTCATTTTCCCGGAGGGTGTGCTTGTAAGCCTTCCGGAAGTTCCTGAAGAAGAAAGCCTTCTCCCAGATTGGAGGTCATAATGGCTTTACCGAGGAACGTCCAATTAAACATCGCCTATGATGGAACCGTTCAGGAAACGGTCACAACAACAACGACAACAAGCGGCGCAGGTTCCACATATACGGTAGTTTCCGGAGATACCTTGTGGGCAATCGCAAAACGGTATCTTGGAAGTGGAACGCGCTATACAGAAATATATAATGCAAACTCCGGAATCATAGAATCCACCGCGAAAGCGCATGGAAAGAGCAGCTCCAGCAATGGTCATTGGATATGGCCGGGAGAAGTTCTCACGATTCCGGGCGGAGAATCCACGCAGACATCAACAAGTGTGCGCATGGTTGGCACATCGAATCCGGAACTTGGTAAGTTGATCGGAAAATCGACAACCGCATTTACCTATACAGATATAGCGAGCGGTCAATCCGACAGCGTATCAGTAACGATGTTTGACATCGACAAGGGGTGGCTTGGCAGCAGGAAGCCTAAGAAGGGTGCTGAGTTTGGAGCGAAGATCGGTATCAATAACTGGGAAAGAGAAAATTCCAGTAGTACATTCGATTGCGGTAACTTCATTCTTGATGATATTTCCTTTTCAGGGCGACCATTAACCTGTGTCTTAGGAGCAGTAAGTGTGCCGGCAAACGACGACTTCAAGTCGCTTCCCAAAACAGTTACATGGGAAAAAACAACCATTCAGGATATAGCGTCAAAGGCGGCGCAGGCTGCCGGGGTTGCACTTGTATATGATGCACCAACAATACAGATTGATGAAATTGAGCAGAACGACCAGACGGACAGCGCTTTTCTTTATTCGCTGTGTGAGAAATATGGACTTGGCATGAAGGTTTACAATCACAAGATCGTAATTTTCGACAAAGTAAAGTACGAAGAAAAAGGTGCTGTTGGCACATTGAAAGAGGTCGGCTGTCTTTCATGGTCCGTAAACGAAACCATTGACGGCACATATACCGGGGTTTCCCTGAATTACACGAACCCTGACATCGAGGATCCGATCAAGGTTACGATGGGATCAGGCGGAAGAATGTACGCCATGAACGTTCAGGCAAACAGCCAGTACGACGCAGAGCTGCAGGCAGCAGCAAAGGCTAATGAAGCAAACCGGAAGATTCAGACCATGACAATTACTGTGGCCGGAAATCCGAATATTGTAGCAACGCAATGCGTTGATGTATCTGGCTTCGGTTCATACGACAGCAAGTATTATGTTGACAGCGTGAAACATTCAATCGGCAGTAGTGGCTACCGTACCACGATTACCTTACATAAGGTTCAGCCAGCAATCAAAGTAACAGCACCTGCACCGGCAGCATCTGGCGGACAAACATACACCGTTGTTTCCGGAGATACTTTGTGGGGAATTTCTAAGAAGTTCTATGGATCAGGTACGAAGTACGGCACTATTTACAATGCAAATAAGGATCTGATTGAATCAACAGCGAAATCACATGGAAAGAAGAGTTCCGACAACGGTCACTGGATATGGCCGGGAGAAACACTTACGATTCCTTAAATTGGAGGTGTGCCTATGGCTATAACAAGGGTTGGCAGAGTAACAAAAATATATCCCGGAGAAGGCCGGGTAAAAGTAACCTTCGAGGACAGCGGGAGTTCATCACTTCCGCTGGCTATGCTTACCATGAACAAAGAGTATTCCATGCCAAGCGTAGGGGACAGGGTAGTTACCCTGCACATGGATAACGGAACCAGCAAAGGATTTGTTCTTGGTACATATTATGGTGGAGGATCACAGCCAAGAGCCAGCTCCGGGTATCGAAAAGACTTTAGCTCCGGAGCATACGCGGTGTGCAGCGGAAGCTCATACACGTTGAAAGGCGGGACTGTAAAGATTCAGGGAAGCGGGGCTTCTGTGTCGCTTGGTTCCGCAGCATCCATGGTCGGATCTAAGGCTACCATGGGAAGCGGATCAACAGAGGAAGGCGATCCGGAAACCTATTTCAGAGCGTCCGCAGATAAAGCAGAGATCAAATCCGCATCAGACGTAAGCATTGAAGCGGAAGGCGGACAGGTAGACTTGAAATCTTCTACTACGGTAACGGTGGAAGGAACCGGAGGCGCTGTTCAGATAAAAGGAACTGCAGGAGCCGGAGAGATTGATGTTGATACGGACACTACGATCAAAGCAGCATCTGTTACCATCGAAGCCAGCGGAGATCTGACATTGAAGTGTGGCTACGGAACAATAACGGTAGAAGAACTTATGAAGCGGTTGGAGCGCATCGAAGATCAGCTCGGACTTCCGCATACGATTTAGGAGGTGTGCCTATGGCGACAATAGGAAACCTTGGAAAACTGATTACATTTTCAGTAAGTTCCAAAAAGGTATTAACATTCGACAGGATGCAGAGGAACATAAGCGGTAGATGGGCGACGCATGAACCGATCGGAGGAAAGCCTCGGTTAGAGTTCCTGGGCGCCGACAGCAGGACCATAACGCTTCCAATCTTCCTGTCAGCGATGCATGGAGTAAAACCCAGAACAACCTTAGATAGAATCGCTGATGCCGTAGAGAAAGGAACACCGCTTCCATTCGTCATAGGAGGCAAGGCGGTCGGTAAGAATAAGTGGGTTATAACGGCGTCGAGCGAAACATGGGACGTCGTTATCAAGGATGGACGCCTTGTGCAAGCGAGCGTATCACTTACCCTGAAAGAATATTTATAGGAGGCGCACATGGAATACTATGTAGATTTGAACAGTGAAGGATTCTCCCCAGATGAATTTGCTGATATTAAACTGTGCCTTGAAACACTTCTTTCAGTAAGAGCGGGAAGTCAGCCTTTAGACAGAGAGTTTGGCATCAATCTTGATGGCGTAGCTGGTTATCCGCTTGACGTTGCAAAGAATATGCTGGCACTTGAAATTATCGAAAAAGTGAGGATATACGAACCGAGAGTTGAGGTTGATAACGTAGAGTTTGAAGCCAACACAGACGGCCAGCTTATCCCACATGTACACTTTATCAAAGCGGAGGGATAACACATGGTAACAGACAATTTCCCGGACATTTCCTTTATTGACGATAGCACAATAGAGGATGTCTTAACACAAATGATTAACGACTTTCAGAGTAAGTACAAGGAGATCACAAAGAAAGAGGTTTCTTTGGCGCAATCGGATCCGTACAGACTTATGATGTATGCGTGTGCCGTTCAGATATATCAGGCCATGCAGTACGCAGATTACGCAGGAAAGGTAAGTTTCCTGAAATATGCAAGGGGAGATTACCTTGATAACCTTGCAGCAATCAGAGGCGTACACAGACTGCAGGCAACGGCGGCAACAACGGTACTGAAATTTACCATTGATACGCCGCTTCAATCGGCCATTGGTATTCCGGCAGGAACCAGAGCTACCAATGGCAATGACATATTCTTTGCAACCGATGAATACGCGGAAATTAAAGCTGGAGAAACGACTGTGAGTGTGTCTGCTACTTGCACAGAGGAAGGAAGCGGAGGAAACAATTTCGCAGAGGGCGAGTTCAACGTGCTGGTAACTTCCCTTCCGTACATTACTGCCGTAGAAAATACGGTTCAGACCTTTGGCGGATCTGACAGAGAGAGCGACGACAGCCTGAAAGAAAGAGCTTATGAGATTCCAAACTCATACTCTACCGCCGGACCGGTCGGCGCATATTCGTACTTCGTAAAAGAGATAGACCAGAGCATTACGGACGTTATCGTAAAGTCAGATACCCCCGGTGTCGTTCAGATTATCTTTATCACAGATTCCGGGAAACCAGATGCGGCGCTTATTCAGAAAGTAGAGGATGCCTTGGCTGACAGGAACATAAGGCCATTAACAGATAAAGTCGAGATCGGCGGACCGAAAGAGCAGACATACAATCTGGATATGACCTATTACATATCGTCCAGCGAAAAGGCTTCCGTTGCCGCTATACAGACAAATGTTGATGCGGCCGTGACAATTTACAACACATGGCAGACGGAACGAATAGGTCGCGACATTAACCCATCCTACCTGATTCAGAAGGTAATGGAAGCGGGGGCAAAACGCGTTACCGTTGCAAGCCCGGCGTTTACTGTTCTTGCTAATGACACCATAGCAAAGATCGGAAAAGTGACAGTTAAGTACGGAGGGCTTGAAGATGATTAAATTGAAGGACAGCAATATCACTGATATTTTACCGGAAGTCTTTACCAAGGAACCGAAAACAATAGCCCTTGGGTATGCCCTACAAAGGGCTATGCAGAGGCTTCTTAAATACAGCGAAACGACAAGCGTGTATGCAACCATTGATACCGCAAACGACGCCGTACTGGATATGCTGGCCGCAGAACTTGATACGCAATACTACGACACTACGCTTGACGTAGAAACAAAACGTTGCCTTGTTAAAAATTCCCTGATATGGCACATGGCATCAGGAACTCCGGCAGCAGTTGAGGAACTTGTCGCGGCTGTGTTCGGAGAAGGCGAAGTAAAAGAATGGTTCGAGTATGGCGACGATCCGTACTATTTCAAAATCATTACAAATGCCTTAATGACAGAAGGTATGAGCGATCAGTTTACGGCAATGCTTGACCGGGTAAAAAACGCCAGATCGCACATCCGGGCAATCGAGATACATCGAGAAATAGAACAGCCGTATTATTCAGGAGCGTGTGCCCATAGCAACGTAAAACCGGCAGCAATCATTGACGGATACAATGTAGACCGCCAAGCAGCAGGAGATATTCTTTCAGGAGTTGGAAGCCATATCGTAACGCGCCCTGTGGCGGTTCGTGACGGCTTTTCCGTTGAAGGCGAGGAAATTATCGCACAAGTATATTCAGGCGCCCAAATGGCGAGCGTGGCGAAGCAGGCAGCCATTATAGACGGTTTCAGGGAAGATGGCGCAGACATCCAATCTGAAACACAGGCAGGAACGGCACAGGCGTCCTCAATCAAGCCTCCGGTTATCCGGGAGAAACTTACAGAAGATGCTTCGCCGGTGCAGCAGGCTATTACAACCGGTACACAGGTTGATAGCAAATATAGAAATATTATCAAAGAACAGGAGGAATAACCTATGCCACAACCATTCAATAATGCAGTTATGACAAACGGCGGCGCGAATCTCTTAACCAGAGCGCAGGCCGGGGAGATCAAGATTGAGTTTACCCGGATCGTAGTCGGCAACGGAAGTTATACTGCAGAGGAAAAGACGCTTGCCAAATTGCAGCAGGCAACCAAATTAAAGGCGCAGAAAAACAGTTATGCCTTATCGGACATTGATGTGTTTAGCGATCATTCCGTTAAGGTAACAGCCCTGATTACCAATCAGGATCCTGTGACAAAAGCGACTTTAGTAACAGCAGGATATTATATCAACGAGATCGGACTTTATGCAAAGCCTTCCGGCGGAGCATCCAACACAGAGGTATTGTATTCCATCGCAGTGACAGCCGGAACGAACGGCGACTTCATGCCGCCTTACAACGGTTATAATCCGGCGCAGATCACGCAGGACTATTTCGCGACCGTAAACAATAGCGCGCAGGTAACAATCAACACCGCAGGAGCCGCGCTTCTTGCAGAGGACGCCAACAAGCTCCGCGACGACAGCACAAAAATGAAATGCAAAATCGGCATTGATAATGGTCTGATTTACGTTCAGGCAATCAGCGAATAAGGAGGATAAGAGCAAATGGAAATTGGAGAAAAGATTTATGTAGCCGACAAGGCGACACAGGATAAAATTTACAACCTGCTTGCAGCGGAACCGGTGTGGGGTTTCGTAGAGCACATGGATGTAAAGAGTCCTTCCGCGAGAATTACGGCTATCGGACTTAATAAGAATTACAAGAATATTACCAGAAACGGAAGCACTGGTGCAGTTTCCTTAAACGACTGGGCGGATCATCCGGTTATCAAGGCGAATAAGCCTTACATGGTAAAGGCGGATGGTACACCTGATTACAGACTTTCAGAAACAGACTACACAAAGAAACTCGACGGAACCGCTTCTGATGTGTCCAACACCTCCTACAACGGCGGAGCCTTCTCTTGGTTCCCGAAGATTTACAAGTATGAAAAGATGGAGGGTAACGACCGTACAGTTTTATTCTCCATGCAGGCGAGAGACGGTTACGAGCCTAACGGATTCATTGATCCTTCCAATAATGTACTTGAAGGAGTGTGGCTGCCTATGTTCTATGGTTCCAGACTTGGAGCGGACGGATCCACGCCTAAGATGGTAAGCCTTGCCGGTTTACAGCCTTCTTACAATACCACAACGGCACAGGAACGCACAGCTTTACAGAACTTCTCCACAAGAGCGCAGTTCCTGGGCGGACCTATTGTTGAAACAATCATTGATTTCCTGATTATGATTTCAGGAACCACAGACCTTCAGACAGCCTTCGGTAGAGGTAACTGTAGCGGATATGACGCGTCACAGGCGCCTACTTACGGCGTAAAGCAGAACGCCGTAGTTGGCGGCGGACAGTTCTATGGAACGGACGATGGAAAGAGCCTGAATAAGATCTTCCACAGTATCGTTCTCGGAAGTTATCAGCAGTGGATGAGAGATCCGTATGAGGTTGTTGTAAACGGACGCGTGAAGGTAAGCAAGAATTATACCTACGATCCTACCGGAGCAGCATACGCCGATACCGGAATCAATGTTCCGAATGGTCCAGAAAGATGGGAGTACCCTTTAAGATACCAGACCGTACCGGGCTATGGCTCTATTCCGGCGATTGAATTTGATGGAGGCTCCACCTCGACAGGATCATGCGATGGACTTTACAGACACAAGACGCAGACTACAATGACGGCGGTCGCCCTTCGCTTCGGTTCTTGTAACGCCGGTTTGATTTCAGGCCCGCGTGCTCGTTCTTGGAACGACGCTGCCGGGGACGCGACCTGGGACATCTCTGCCGCCGATCTTCTTTTACCACCTGTCGGCGTAGCCGCGTAGGGGGTCTGGGGGTACGCGAAGCGTAATTCCCCCAGTAGTAACGAATTTATAGGTTCTATCCTTAAAAGCAAATAAATTAACAGGGGAGGAAGCAGGCGCCACCTTGGGCGGTCGCCCTTCGCTTCGGTAATTGTAACAACGGTTTGATTACAGGCCCGCGAGATCGTAATTGGAACAACGATGCCGGGAACGCGAACTGGAACATCTCTGCCGCCTTTATTCTATCCAACATCGGAAGATAGACATAAAGCCTTGCTTCCTTCCTACACCGCTGACGGTTGAGACACCGTTATATCCGCAATTATTTGTTTGGTGAGTGAAAATTAACTCGATACAGGGCGAGTAGTAAAGCGATCGCACCTACTATTCGTAGGGGATAGAAGAAAAAAATATCTTATAGGAGTACGAGTTTTTGAAAGAGTACAAATATCTGTATCAGAAAATGCTGGATGAAAATATCATCCGTAAGGCATATAAGAAGTTGCGAAAAGGAAAGACCAAGCGCAAAGAAATTATTGCAATAGACGCAAACCTCGACATCGAAGTTGCAGCAATGCAAAAGATGATCGAGAACACCAAACCGCCAGACGTTCCGGTCGAAAACCCGGAGTTGGCATATCAACCATGCAAGAGGACGCCGAAGATCATCTTTGAGCATGGCAAGAAAAGAAAAATCTTCATGCCGGAAATACACGAACAGTGGCTGCATCATATCATCGTGCTTATTCTGGAGCCGATTATAACGGCTACATCATACCGGTATTCCTGCGGCAGCTTCCCAAAGCGGGGAGCGCACTATGGAAAGAAATATATCCTGAAAATATTGAAAAGCGGTAAAGGCATAAGAAATTTCGGAAAGATCGACATCCGACATTTCTATGACAATATCAGAATCAATATCCTGATGAAAGAGCTTGCTATCAGAATAAAGGATAACTGGTTTTTGTATATCATCCGGCTATGCCTAAAGGGATTCAAGAAAGGGATTCCGTTAGGCTTTTACATTTCACAATGGCTTGCAAACTATATCTTGGAGCCGCTTGATAAGTTCATCACAGAAAAGTTGGGTTTGAAGGATTTTGTCCGGTATATGGATGATATGATTTTCTTCGACAATGCAAAGAAGAAACTGCAAGCCGCCATTGTAAACATCCGGATCTTTATCGGACGAAGATACCGCCTGAAGCTGAAATGCAATTATCAGGTAAGTCGCTTTTACTATGAAGGCAAAAGGAAGAAAATAGGCAGACCGCTTGATTTTATGGGCTTTCAGTTTTACAGAAACAAAGTCATTCTCCGGAAAAGCATTATGATAGCCGCAACCAGAATGGCGAAGCGACTGGCACAGGCGAAGGCGGCGGGCAGGGGATATTATGCAAAGCACGTTAAGGCCATGCTTAGTTATATCGGCTGGTTTGATTGCACCGATACTTACGATTGCTACACCAAATACGTCAAGCCGCTTGTAAATGTAGGGAAACTTAAAAGGATAGTATCAAAATTAGACAGGAGGAATAATCACTATGAAGCAGTGGAAAGAAGAGCGTTGTTCAACGCAGCCTGAAGAACTGGAAGTAATTGCACCCGGCGTATTTATGCAGCGCCGCAACATTGAGGCGGTCGAGCATGAGGCCACAGAGGAAATGGCAGCATATACGGACTATGTATGCGAATGCCGGGAGATTACCGAATCAGAGTACGAAATGCTCAAGAGTATTGAGAGTATCAATACCGATAAAGCAATCGAAGATTACACGTTACAGCTTATGGAGGAAGGAGCGATTTAATTATGGCAAGTACATTAGCATTAGTATTCAAGAGACTCTACACAAAGGGCGAGATCACAAAGGACGATGTCGCAGAGAGAGTAAAGAGTGGCAAGATCACGAAGGCAGATTACAAGTACATTACCGGCGAGGTTTACCATGAACAGTAATTTGTTGGAGGTGGTCGAAAAGCAGAGTTCCGTTATCTCGATTCAGGCAGGCGTTATCAGGGATCTATTTACCTTGTTAAGCCAGTACATGAGCGCAGAGGAACTTGACGCACTCCCAGAGGTTGACAGAATCAACACAGCCGCCAAGATTGCGGCCGATTTCTGATAATCATACATTTTATAGCATAAACACAAAGAAACGCTGCGTGGGGCAAATACGAAGCCCTGTGCGGCGCTATTTGTAGAAGGGAGGTTGCTATGGAAGATGCAGCAGTAGGACGCGCAGAGTTTGAAGAGTACAAGAACCGGATCGAGCAGGAAGATCACAGGCAGAATGGACGAATCAAAGAACTTGAAGAAAGCACCAAGCAGATCAACGCCTTAACCGTTTCTATCGAGAAACTGGCACAGAGCGTAGAGAGCATGGTTAAAGAGCAGGAAGCGCAGGGAAAACGCCTTGTATCATTGGAAAGCCGGGATGGCGAAATGTGGCGCAAGGTAGTAGGCTACGTTGTTACCGCGGTTGTTGGTATCATCGTAGGATTCATTTTCACACAGGTAGGAATGTAGGAGGTAAAAAACAATGAAGAAGATTGATTGGGTGAGAAAACTCACAAGCAGAAAGTTATGGACGGCAGTTGCAAGTTTTGTATCTATGATGATCGTTGCCACAGGCGGCGCAGAGAACACAGCAACACAGGTAACGGCTCTGATTATGGCCGGAGCATCCGTAGTTGCTTACATCATCGGAGAGGGGCTCACAGACGCATCGTACACAGATTCTAATACAGACGAGGAGGAGTAGGCCATGGGAGTAATCGTAGGAAGTGCAAGAATTGACGAAAGAGGAAAAGCCAGCGGCGGACAGCCTGGGGATCAGACCGGGCGCGAGGTCGCAACGCAGCCTTATTACATGCACGATTTAGGATGGTATTGCTACCGCCCTAAACATATCAGCGTAGCAAATGCGCTGGCGGATGCCATGTTGCAGGCTTGCCAGAATGACAATATCGGCTATTGTCAGGGACACAGGACAGACGTTGTTACCAACCTCAGAAAGTATGGCAGCCTTGCCAAGATTGCCGTTAAGACCGAGGCGGATTGCAGTTCACTTGTAAGAGCCTGCTGCATTCAGACAGGCTTCGATCCGGGTAACTTCAACACAGCAAGCGAGGGTTCCCGCCTGAAAGAATCCAAACAGTTTATGGACCGTTTCGCTGTGACTTCCAAGACGGAGCTTTTCAACGGAGACGTGCTTGTTACGAAGAGCAAAGGGCATACCGTTATTGTTGTGTCCGGCAATCCGAGAAAAGCGGCACAGAACAGTGGGAGTAACTCCGTAAAGATCGACGCCGCCATGTACAAGGACGCCAGCCTTGCCGGTACATACAAGACGACCGGAGATCTTCACATCAGAGCTGGCATCGGGAAGGAATCGCTTGCTATTATGCCTGCAGGTTCTGTGTTCCACAACTACGGATATTACAATCTGCAGGGAAGTAAGAAATGGCTTTACGGAGTTTACACCGATAATGCCGGAAAGAAGTTCACCGGATATGCGAGCAGCGCATATTTGAAGAGACAGTGATTTTTGTCTATTCTGCTGCATTGACAGCCCGAAAGAGGTGTAGTATCATGTGGCGCAGAGGGGGCTTAAGGGGGTAAGAAAACTTCAAAAATACCATACAACAACTTACCGCACATTCCAAACGGAAGCATGTGGGATACACCGTTCATCAGGTGCTTATAAATCTGATGTCCGACGCTGTCCTTCTCATTATCGTTTCTATTTGCCGCTTCTTTATTGGATGCGTGGTATGTAGCCGCATCTCCATTGATTGCTCTCTTAATCAGTTCCTCAGATTTGCTGATACCGTCTGCAACCTTACACTCAATGACAGGCTTGCCGTCAAAACGCTCCATCGGAACCTGTGTATCTGCAG
>Ga0129312_1000820_pt1 | contig 22089 bp, 10 predicted proteins | sample O827metagenome_FD_94434 | JGI IMG/M metagenome (GOLD analysis project Ga0129312, IMG submission 94434) | Orangutan group fecal microbial communities from Wisconsin, USA - O827 metagenome | ecosystem: Host-associated > Mammals > Digestive system > Large intestine > Fecal | place: USA: Wisconsin... | reverse complement strand
GATCAGGCCGCTGTAGGTCGCTCTCCTTCCCGTACCATCGATCTTCATTCCCTCGACGACAAGATCTTCTATGCTTCCTCCTGTCATCTTTGTGATCAGGTACGGATATGTGTTAAATTCAAAGTTTTTCAGGGCATAGCCCTTTCCGTCAAGACTGCCGGTAAAGCTGGAGTGCTTTGAAAGAGCTGTCGCCGCAGTCTTTTTCTCTGCCTCACTGAATTCTGCAAAGTCGATATCCTCTCCGAGGCGGTAATATCCGGCTGAGTTATCAAACGCCGTACACCAGTTATCTTGGAAGACCTCCTTTGAGAAGGTGACCATGATCTGCATGCCCTCTACCGTGCTCTTTAACGTATCGTTATAGGTAAACTCCGAAACGTTATAGAGGTTACTGTAAACATTGTTCGGGCGCAGCTTTACCTTGACTCTGTAGAAGGCGTCATCGGCAAACTGCTCATACTCTGTTCCCTGCTGAGGCTCCACATAAAGGCCCTCGACCTTGATGTCGTTTATCTTTCTTTCCAGACGGTTTGTGAAGGTCAGCGTTGCCAGTGCATAGTCCTCTGTCACCACCGTTCCGTCCTCCAGCGTATCGCCTCTCTCGTACTGGGCGTCCACCTTTGCGGACATAAACCGGATCGTGTTGTCTATGCCGGTAGAATACAGGGGTACACGGTTCTGCTTTTTCATCATCGATTCCGGCATCTGCACTCTCGGGTAGAAGCCGTCCGACAGATCATCCATATTGAAGGCATCGTCACGATTCACTGTCTTTTGATAGAAGGTCGGATCCTTTAACAGGGTAAAGTCTGCCGCCTTCTCCTGACGTCCCTTGATGTTACGCGTAAACGACAGCGGAGATTCCGAGAAATACCAGTTATTCTCAATATTAGTCGAATTTCCGGAGATCCCGCCCGGGACAGCCGGACCGTAGGCATTGTAGTTCTGGGCCTCTCTTGTCCCCCGGTCTGTCCATACGGTACGGAGCATCTCGCCGACGGTAAAGCAGTTCCGAATGCTTCCGGCAGAACCGGAAAGGATCGCATCGTATGCAAGAGAGCCGCTCTCATTAAACTGCTCTACGGCGATGCTACCCACAACATATACATTCTCAAGCGTACCCGATGTCTCTCCGCTGACCAGTCCGACATAGTTATTGTCAATCTTGGAGTTGGTGAGGCCGCCGTATACACCGGTCGTTACGTTTAATGGGCTCGGGCTGTATACATAGCCGTTTCGGATCACTCCGGCATTATGTCGGACAAGACCGCCAAAGTTTCGTCCTACATAGTTGGTCGAGCTGGCGGAATAATTCAGGTTGAAGTTCTCCACCGTTCCGGAATTGTAGTAATACAGACCGCTGGTCGTGTTCTTTCGATACATACCCTGACCCAGATTCAGGTTCACCACCACGTTTCTTGTCGTTCCATAATGCCAGACACCAAATCCGTAGCAGTCTGAGATAGCCGTTTTATTGACCTCCGCCGCTATGGTAATGTCTAAGACCATATTTTCGATGACACCGTTTGCACCGACGGTATTAATTCCGTAGCCGCTGCCCGTCTTATACATCTTCAGTGTATAGCCTTGGAAATCAATATGCCCCTCAAAAGGAAGCGCTTGGGCGAAATAAAAGTTTTCATCTGTCCTCAGGACGATGTCATCCACTACTAGGAAATCTCCGTAGCGGTAACGCGACAGCTTTGCCAGCTCCGTTCTGTCGTGGATGACCTCCATAACACGGTTCGTCTTAAAGGTGATCTCATCCAGTGTGATCTCCTCGCCGCGGTACTTCACATAGAGGCGGAGATCGAAGGTCTTATTGGCTGCTCCGATAAAGGAGGCCAGAAGATTCAGGTCGCCGGTTACCCAGACGCCATCCTCCGTCTTTCTCTTTTCAAGGAACATCTTATCGCGGGTCTCCTGAGGGATCGGGTTGTCCGAGCCGGTCAGAAGCTTTCCGTTCTGGGATACATCCAGATAAACCTTATTGTCATCGTCAAAGATCAGGTTATTTAATTTATCGTTTACCCGCAATGTCACCGAGTTTGCAAAGCGGGAGAGATCCTGAGACTCCAGCCACTCAAGCCTTGAGATATCAAGCTTCGCCAGTACGCACTCATTCAGCTGGGATCCGCTATATCTCGTAAAGGACATTGTTTTTGCGCCTTCCGGAACGTCAAAGGCCTTTCCGGTCTTATAGCTTATATTCCGGGTGGAAAGCTCAGAGCCATCTGCCCTCTTAAATACGACATTAAGATTGGCATAGCCCTGAACGACCGCATATTTTTCTCCGGCCTCAACGTTGTATTCCTTATCCAGCGTATTCAGGGCGCCGCTTTCTGCATTCCAGTCTGTGGCCGCCCCCGCCTTTGTAAGGTAAAAGCAGCTTGCCGTTGCATAGCAGGGGATGCTATTCGGTGCACCTGCCATCGTAAAACGCATCTTGGAAACGCCCTTCGGGATCTTGACCGCCGAATTATTCTGGACGGTAAATTTGTTGTACTTCGTTCCCTTATTGCTCGGAAGGCTGTCTCCGCCGGCTGTCCATGTCGGATAATCGACACTGGCCACCCTGCCATCCTCATAATAGAAGCTGATGGCAGCATCGGCTGTGTCAACATCTCGAAGCCCGGTCAGGTAATAGATATCTCCTGCCTTTACATCGATGTATGGGCTTGTTGACCAGCCCCATGGGGTATTCACTCCCGTATCCGGAACAGTTCCGTCATTTTGAATATTTCCGACCGCATAGCCACTGGCATTGTATAGGCTGTATTCACTCTTTAAGGAAACACCCTTTTCGTCGCCGTCTTCGCTGACGAGAGGATAGTTGATGCTCTCAAAGATCAGCTTTCCGGTCAGACCGTCTCCTGCTGTAAAGCCATAGCTGAACAGGCTCTCTGACCGTAAGGCCGCATTTCCCGCATTATCTCTCTGGATCAGATACGGAGCGATCGATATCTGATAGCCGCGCCCCATAGTCAGATCGCCGAAGCGGAACTCATCGACATAGCCATCCTTGCCGGACGCATAGTCGAGGGAAAGATCCTGACTGTCGATCGCCACAAGGGCTGCAGCTGCCCGGTCATCCACGATCGCGTGATCCACATCGTGGAAATCGATCCCGTAAAACTTGATATAATCCGAAACAAGAACGATATCGTCGCAGGTCACATAAGGCATCTTCTTTAAGGTCGTAAACTGGGTACGGCGATATGCCAGACTTCGTCCGCTTACCTCGTGGAGCTCGCCGCCCTGGAGGGCATACGTGGATGTATAGAACTGGTATCCGGTAATGGAATCCAGCGAATCCTCCTCCCAGTAGAAGATGAGCTTTGCGCTGTTGGAGGGCTTTGTAAATACCTCCCACATTGTCTGTTCACCGGTAAAGTCAGGCGCCTGCACGAAGATTTTCGGAAGATAACCGCCCTTAAGCCCGGATTTCGCTCCGGCCATCAGAATTTCGGGATCCACCTCAAATTCAACGATACCGCCGGTTCCTCCTCCGGTGATCTTAAGCTCCTCCGACTCCATCACAGAACGCTTTAAGGTCGTCTTAAGGATCGTCTTTTTCGTCTGCGGCTCCGTTACATCTACATCGATATGATCCAGATAGAGATCGACAAGATCCGCATTCGTCTGCGTATAGTTGATCGACATTGTCACCTTCTGCGCCGTCGCACTCTCATAGGGAGATGGTGTTTCTCTCGTTGTGCCGTCCGGCCAGATGCCGGTCTTTACATGGCTGCTGTACATGTCGTAGGAGACACGGCCGTAGCTTCCCATGCTGACTGTGGAGAATCTCTGACTTCCGATCAGCTGATTTTGGCAGACCGGCTGGTTATTATTAAGGTCATAATCTCCGTAGACATTCACTCGATAGATATGGCCGGCGGTAAGGCCCCATATCTCATACCGCTTCGCCTCACCGTTAAAATTATCTTCCGAAACAGGGAGCCTTGTAACCTTCTCTCCATGCTCCGTCGCGGAGAAGCTGACCGGGAGCTTTTCGTCACCGTCTTCCTGAATAACTTCTATATAATAGGAGCCCTCATGGCCGGAGATCGCATGATCCTGATCCGTGAAGGTAAATTCATAGGCAACACGGTCGATGCTCTTTCTTCCGTCGGTAAAGCCCTTCTGTGCCATGCTGATCCGGGGAACAACTCTCGCTGTCCGGGTGCTTCCGGTGGGTGTATAGTAGTCCTCCAGCTTTTCACAGCAGTTTAAGCTCTTGTTTGCCTTCTGATCTACCGTATTTTCCTTATATCCGTTTACCACCCGGGTAAAGACGTTCCCAAAGGGGTCTAAAAGGTCAATGGTATAGGCAAAGCCGGTATCCGACGGCAGATAAAGCTGCTTGGTATCGGAGATCCATACCGGGCGTTCTGCTTCTTCCTCCACATAGTAATGACTCTTTCTCGCGTCCGCCATTCCCATCTGGAGTGTATAGGTATTTCCCTTCTTGTTTCCGTCTGTTGCCGTCAGGTTAAAGCGAATCCGGCTGATCTTGTCCACCACGTTCGCATTCGGGCCGCTCACGGCAAAGGAGAATACCTGCATCTGGCTCGGAAGGTACGTCATATCCGCCTGTGACGGTTCAAATTCCAGATATACGTCATCCACATGATCCAGACTTAAGGTACGGAATCTGTCTGCAAAGCCCTCATAGAAGGTAAGATGCTCTGTCTTTCCGTCCTTTGTATAGTAAAGGAGTCCCTTTGCATACATGACCGTATCCGGCGGCAGGTTATCAATACGGATCTCTCCGTCACCGCGGAAGGTCTTACGATACATCAGCTGGTAATCCTTTTCTTTATCCGAATCCGGCTTCGGTGTGCCGTCCTCATTTTCCGGCTGCCAGTAAAGCTCGATCACCGCACGGCGGACAACACCGGAGATATCCCTGATCTTTAAGGAGCTTCTGACACTGTATACATCCGTGGTAAACGGCTCCAGTGTCGCAGAGGGGTAACGGAACGGGATCACAACGTTTCCGCCGGTTCCTGTTCCTGAGCCGGCGGCACCGGTCACATCTCCCGTCGGATCCACAAACTCTCCGCCGGTATTGCCTTCACTGGCCGCGGTGCTCTCATTTGCTCCGCTGCTCTCAGGAGAGCTGCTGCTTTCATCTGCGCCGCCGCTTCCGCTTTCCTCTGTGCTTGCGCTGCCGCCTGTCTCAACGGAGCCGCCGCCTGTCTCATCCGAGCTTCCGCTGCTCTCATTGGAGCTTCCGCCGCCGCTGCTTCCGCCTGAGCTTCCACTGCCTCCGGAGTTTCCACCGCCTGAGCTTCCACCGCCGCCGGAGCTGCTGCCTCCGCCAAAGCTTCCGCCTCCGCCGAAGCTTCCACCGCTGCTGCTGCCTCCGCCAAAGCTGCCGCCGTTTGAGGAGCCTCCGGAAAAACCGAAGGCACGGTCATTGCTTAAGCCTCCGTTTTCTCCCTCTCCGACTGCACCGGATGCGCCGAAGCCCTCAGAGCCCTCCAAAGCTCCCAAGCTCTCCGATCCATTTAAGGCGCTTGCACTATTCTGCTTCTGACCCCTTCCGCCGTTTCCGCTTCCGTCTGCGGAAGATGTTTCTTCCGCTTCTGAAACACTTACGGAGCCGTCTGCATTTCCGCCGGCCTCCTCAAGATCCTCGCCGGACAGCTCAATCTCGGTTGCCTTCTCCGGGAAGGTTTCTTCCTCTGTTTCTTCTTTTGTCCTCTCCGGCTGACGTCCTGCTTTCTTCGTCACGCCGAGGCTTTCTAAGAGCTGCTCATAGCTGTAGGTTTTATCGCCGATGGTAACGGTCATCAGCTTCGTAGTCGGAAGCGCCGAATACTGGAGCTCATGATCCTTCTGGAGCGAATAATAGCGTACCCCGTCCGTTCCCAGATAGAAGATACTGTTCATACGAACCTTACTGCTTCCGCCCGGGTAGTCAAATTCAACTCCCTGTGCATTCATAAAAAGGCCGTTATCCAGCTTCAGGAAATAAAAGCTGTCATCATCGGCCTGAGTTTTGTCATAGTTAAAGGCAAGCCCGTCACTGACATACATTCCCTGAAACGTCTTCGACTGTCCAAATTCAGAGTCGATCAGTACCGGGGAATCCGCCATGATCATGACCGCATTGCCGTCATTGGCGTAGAACGGAAATTCCTTGTTGATCTTTTCCTTTCCCTGTCCTACATAGAGGTCGAAGCCGCGCTTATAGACCGCCTCGTCCGCCTCTACCCGTTTTAACTTATAAGACCGGGATTCCGGCTCCGCCGCTTTGGACAGATTTTTTGCGACCTCCGAAGTTTCCACAACATAGACCGGCTCCTGCAGATGAGCCATACACTTAAGCTGATACCACTGAACCACAAACAGGGAGCACAGCACAACTGCCGCAAACCCTGCGACCTTTATGATACTCGATAATTTCTTCATTCTGCTCCCTCCTACTCTGCCGCCTGCAATACATCCAGCGGCAAAAACAGTAATCTCCAGGATCCGTTTACCGCATAATAACGGTCTGTTGCCAGATTTACCCGTTTCTCATTTTCAAACACAGCCGTAACCGCATCGGAGTTAAGATCCTCTGTCTCATTCTCAAGACCTGGGCCGTAGATCTGTATATAATCCCGGTAGACGACCTGCACGACGGTCATCGGCTCGATCTTAACGGTCTTATCATTGTAGCTTAAGGTTGCGGGCTCTAAAAATACATAGGTATCGGAATTGTCATATAAGAAGCCGGAAAGGTCACGGCTCTTTTTTCCTCTGCGCCCGATATACATGCCCTCCTCGTCCTTTCCGACCTCGGAAAAGTAATCGACACGGAAGATCATGTCATCCGCTGCTCTTGTCCATGAGCAGCTTTTCTGTAAAAGCACCGCCCCGCTGTCGGTAAGGATAAGAGGATAATCCTCCATCTCATATTTTTCTCCGAATGCATTTAACGTTGTTCTGTCATCCTTGTGGTAGAGTCTTACGTCTCCCTTAAGGTCAAACCGGCTTCCGTTGACACACATGTAGGCCGGCTCCTTTAATTCATAGGTGTCACGGCCCCACAGGGCCACGACCGCACTAACGATAACGATCGCAGCAGCACCCACTGCAGCCAGAGAAATGATCCTCGATCTTCTTTTTTTCAGTCCGGAGCTATTCTTCCTGCTTCTTCCTTTTTCTAAGTTTTCTCCGTTTTGCTCTTTCATGCTGCTGTAACATCCTTTCCAAACCTTTTATAAAAAAATAGAACGAATACTGGATTACAAACAGGGATAACAGGGCCCATATCAGGAGGATGTAGATATCCATTCCCGTATCCTTCATATAGTCGATCAGAAGGTTTCCCGCCATAAGGGCCGTCCCGGTCAGCCCGCCAAACACCACTTCCCCCATTATACTTCCGGGGGAAAGGGTAAGGAGCCCCTTCGCCCCGCAAAGGAGGATAAGTGCCGCGATCTGCACGGTTCCCATGGGGACAAAGAAGAATACCATAGACAGGACAAAGGCGATCTGGGATATCCCTAAGGACATCCACACGAGCTCTATTTTTGTCCTTCCAAGGAGCAGGGCCTGCCAGCCAAAGGCCTTCATCCCTCTTTTTCTTCTCCCCATCGTATAAAGGGCGGACAGGGTAAGAACGAACAGGATAGCCACCGTAATGATTATATATCCCTTCATTTCCAGAATCGGATATAAGACATAGTTACTCATTTTTTTCCTCCGTCGTTTCCTTCGGAGCATCTACGCTTTTCAGCATCAGGGAAAATTCATTGTTTTTATGCATGAAGTATCCCTTTATATGCTCTTTCCGGTATTCCTGATCGGCCGTCCGGAAGAATACAGAGCCCTCGATCTCTCCGATGATCGGCAGATAGTCGGCCATGATCAGCAGGTTGTATCTTTTACTGATAACGCGCACAAAGTTTACCTTCTCGTAGACCTCAAGGCCCTTTTCCCGTCCGCAGATCCGCACACAGATCTTTCCTTCTTTTGAAACTGCTTCCGGCATTCCGGACTCCTCACGCTTCTTTTCGCCTCTCTTTGTGTCTGCCATTCTCTCACCTCCGTCCGGATAACGGCCTCTCCCCTGTTATCCTGTCATCTTTTTTAAAAATTGATCTTTCCGATATATGCAAACTCAGTCTCATCCACATCATCATACGTACCGTTCAGAATATTCTCAACGTCCTTGAGCACATCGTCGATCTCTACGAACTGACCCGGAATACCGGTAAACTGCTCCGCTACGAACATAGGCTGCGTAAAGTAGTTTCTGAGCTTTCTGGTGCGGTAGAACACCCTTCTGTCTTCTTCCGAAAGCTCCTCGATACCTAAGACGGCGATGATTTCCTCCAGATCACGATATCTGGAGTAATATTTTAAGGTCGTTTCAACAAGACGGTAATGCTTTTCTCCGATCTTCTCGATATCAACAAGCTTACTTGAGGTATTGAACACATCGACTGCCGGATAGAGTCCCTTCTCGGCAACCTTACGGTCAAGAACGATCTGGCCGTCCAGATGGGACTGGATCGTCTGTACCGCAGCGTCCGTAATATCATCCGCCGGAATATAGATCGCCTGGAAGGAGGTGATGGAGCCTTCCGCCGTAGAGTTGATACGCTCCTCCACCTGGCTGATGGCTGAGCCGATGTTTGCCGGGTATCCGTTCTCGATCGGCACACGGGACAGCTCGGCGTTGATCTCGGAGATCGCCTGAACATAACGGTAGATGTTATCTACGAATAAAAGTACGTCCTGTCCCTTCCGGTCACGAAGATACTCCGCTGCTGTCAGTCCGCTGAAGATCGCCTTGGAACGAGCTGAGGAGTTCTCTCCCATCTGTCCGAATACGATGCCGATCTTATCCAGAAGGCCGGCCTCCAGCATCTCATCATAAAGCTCACGGCCCTCACGGGAACGCTCGCCGACTCCGACGAATACGGAGTTGGACTTTAATTTTTTATATACGTTGTTGATAAGCTCCTTGATCAAAACGGTCTTACCTACGCCGGCGCCTCCTAAAAGGCCCATTTTGTAGCCCTTCTGCATCGGCGCAAAGAAATCCAGAACCTTGATGCCGGTCCAGAGGTTTCCTCCGTTTACGTTGATCTCCTCCATGGAGACACTTCTGTCATAGACGCCCTTTCTTTCGTGCTTTTCGATGGTGTTTCCGTCCATCAGCTCACCGTAAGCATCGAATACCTTTCCGAGCAGCTCATCGTTATACTGCATGGACAGACTGTCCTCCAGAAGGTAAACAGGGGTACCCTTTTTTAATCCGATTACACTCTGAAGCGGAATTGCGGATACTACATTGCCATCCTCCTCCGCAACCTCAAAGCTGATCCTTTTTCCGCGCACTTCTGCATACAGGATGTTTCTGATCCGGATGTTTCCCTCCTCGACCAGGATCCGCACATTCAATTCCGACACGGAAATGACCTTTCCTACAAGCTCTGCCATCGCTTCACGCCTCCTAATAAGCTTTTAATTTCGTAAAGTTATCCAGGACTTTAGCGAATTCCTTATCCTTCAGCTCTCTCCTGGCCCTCTGAAGTTCTTCTTCCTCCCGCTCCTCGATCTTTTTGATCGATTCGGTGGTGATATTATTTCTGGTGATGTTTTCTGCCGCGTAGCTCACCTGAGCCGCGATCTCCACCTCGTACTGCAGATATAGGTCGACCAGATCCATAAGCAGATCCTGCAGCTCTCCCTCGCAGACAAAGTCCTCGGTGTACTCCTCGCTGCCCAGTGTTCCCTTCGGGATTGGGAAGATCACCTTGCTGACAAATTCGACCTCTGACGAGTTATGATAATGGTTATAGATCAAACGGATCGCAGAAAACTGCTTCTTCCTTACGCCGTCAGACAACAGCTTCCAGAGCTCCTCCAGATGCCAGTCAAAGCTCTCCCGTGTCTGGTAGTACAGGGTGTCCTTATCCTGAAGTCCGCTGAGCTTTCGTCCGATGATCACGGTACGGCGGTTTTCCGTAAGCTCCAGGGCCAGATGCCGCACAAGGTTATTTAAATTTCCGCAGAAGCCAAGATCACTTCCGAGAAGGATCTGCAGCTCAGGCATTTTCGGATCCATCTGGAGCGCCTTCACATCCAGAAGGACATTTCGGTTATTCAGAATATTGTCCAGCATTTCCAGAACCATCTGCTCCATCTGGGAGAACTTCTTTGCCGTTTTTCTCGAGCGGTCAACCCTGAGCAGGGAGTGGAAATTCATGACCTTTACCACATTTTTCAGACTCATACGCTCACACCTATTACCTTGGAAAACATATCAATGATTTCTTCTCTCGATCTCGGAGAATATTTATACTGCATCAGTCGATCCTCAAGCTGTTTGCCGGCCGCAAATCTGGCTCTCATCTCCGCGCTCATTTCTTCCATATTGGCGAGCTGGTAAACCTCCTTGCTCTCCAGATAGCTTAAAAATTCACGGCGGACTTTTGCGCCCAGCTTCTTCATCTGGGGATCCTGTACGGCGCCGCCAAGACGGGATACCGAGAGACCGTAGTTAATCGCCGGCTTCTGTCCTGCCTCAAAGTTTTTCTTGGAAAGAACCAGCTGTCCGTCGGTGATGGAGATGATATTGGTGGAAATGTAATCGGTGATATTTCCGCCCTTCGTTTCTACGATAGGAAGGATCGTGATCGAACCGCCGTCCTTATGCTGACAGCCCTTCTCCAGCATACGGGAGTGGGTGTAGAAAATATCCGGCGGATATGCATCACGGCCCGGTACCTTTCCGGCTAAAAGGCTGATCTCACGGTGACAGTCCGCATGTGTCTTAAGATCATCTAAGATCACAAGAACATCTTTTCCCTGTCTCATGTAAAGCTCTGCGATGGAGAGCGCTGCATAGGGGGTAAAGAAGGATACCGGCGGTGCATCGTCATGGAAGGTCGCAAGGATCAGCGTATATTCCATGGCGCCCTTTCTCATCAGATCGTTGTAGAGCTCCTTTATCAGCTTTTTCGGCTTATCGATCGCTGCGTAGATACAGATCACGTTCTTATTTTTCTGGTTGATGATCGTATCCAGAGCGATCTGGGTCTTTCCTGTCTTCTTATCTCCGATGATGAGCTGTCTCTGTCCAAAGCCGATGGGATAGATCAGGTCGATGCCTGCGATTCCCGTATATAACGGACGGTTTACGGTTCCGCGCTCCATGATCGGGATCGGGTCTGTCTCGATGGGGATCGGGCGGAGCTGCTCAAACTTTTCGCCTAAGATCAGATCCTCACCAAAGATATTTACCATGTGTCCCATGCTGAGGGGGCTATACATTGCACAGAAGTCATATCCTGTGGACACAACCTCGTCGCCGACGTAGATGTGTCCGTTTTCCTGCAGGATCGCTACGGTCACATAGTTTTTACCGATGCCTGTTACATAACCGACGGAGTGGTCTGCCACTGTGACACGCTCATAGAAGCCCACCGATTCCAGACCGGATACCTCAAGGATGTAATCCTTAACCTTTCTTACATGTCCGATCTCGTAGGTGTTGGACAGGTTCTTCATATTTTTCAGTTTCGCATTCACTAGATTTTCAATATATGTACTCATTTCCTGCTCCTTAATCGATAGATACTGAAATCAAAGGACTGGTTCTGGTATATGATCTTCAGCCCCTCAGAGATATTGGCATCATGCTGGAGAACCAGATCCTCATCTTTGTCAACCATCTCCTGCAAGTCTTTGTTTACCTTTTTATCTCCGGTCCTTATATACATCTTCGGATCCTGTGCGGTACGGACCTCACGGATAAAAGTCCGGAATCCAAGTACATCAAACACGTCATCCTCACCCAGAGTATCCAGATATCTCGAAAGAAATTCGAGCTCCGGCCCCTTAAGGGCTTCCTTTAAGGTATCAAGCTGAACATCGGACGATACGGTACAGAGCTGATACGCGGTATCCATATCAAGAAATTCCAGAAGCCTGCAGGCCGTCTCATAGTCTGCCCGGTTTCCGACATAGGTGTACCGGCTGCGGATATTCTTGATGATCTCCTTCTGATCTACCTGCTTCATCATATCATTTACACGCTTATGATTATCGAAAAATTCATTGTCGATATAGCGTGCAGTGGGGATATAGAGCTCACGGGAGATCGGCCTCGGAGCGTAAAACGGGGAGGTCTTTAATGAGAGGATAACTCCCTCCAGGGAAGATATCTCATGATCTAAGTCTTCCTTTTTCTCCTCCAGCTGTCTGCTCTCCTGTTCTTTCCCCTTAAGATATCCGTTATAATCCTCCAGCTCCTTCACAAAATTAAAGGAAACCTGTTTTTTTGTGGTAGAAGCTGCCGAGTAAAGCACATAGAATAATGCACCGTTCATCACAACCATCAGGATGAACACAACTGTCAGTATGATTATCATATATATTCCCTCCGGGACTATACAGTCAACGGATTAAAAAACAGCAGGAGAAATACAAATGCAAACAGAACCAGCAGAAGAACAGCCAGGACGATCGCGACGATCATAACTCCCTGCACAACATCACTTTTTGTTTCCGGGTTTCTTCCGATCGCCTCGGCAACACGCGCACCCATGATCCCGAGCCCGATGCCGATCCCCAGAAATGCAAGTCCAAGCATCGTTCCAACTGCTCCCATTGTTGCTGACAAAATATACTCCATACTCTTATCCTCCTTAATTGCCGGTTTCCGTCTGCTCAACGATCTCAAAGGCAGAGGTGTCGGTGTCATCTGCACCGGCATCCGCAGGTTTATCCCCGGCCGGCTCCATGCTCTGTGCCGCAGCCTCGGCATCTCTTACCACGCTATAGGTCTTTGTTTGGCCTGACTGCCCAGAGCTTTCTTTTTCCGTACTTTCCTTCTGTGTGCTTCCTGCTGCGATACTTTCCTTTGCTGCAGTTTCCTTCACCGTGTTTTCCCTGACAACACTCTCTGTTTTGGTGCTGTCGGTCTTTGTATTATCGGTCTTTGTACTATCCGTCTTCGTGCTGTCAATCTTCGTGCTGTCGGTCTTCGTGCTGTCGGTCTTGGTATTGTCGGTCTTTGTATTATCCGTCTTTGAGCTTTCCGTCTGTACCGGATCGACCTTCTCAATGTGAACCTTGTCTGTGCTGCTTGTGGTTCCCGTGCTTCCGCCGGTAGTTCCCGTGCTTCCGCCGGTGGTTCCCGTGCTTCCGCTGGTGGTTCCTGTGCTTCCGCTGGTGGTTTCCGTGCTTCCGCTTGTGGTTCCTGTGCTTCCGCCTGTAGTATTGTTCTTTTTGGAGGTCGAGCTTCCGGCTGCTTCCACTTCTTCCTGAAGTCCCAGCTCCTCACTTAAAAGAGCGACCTGTCTGCGGAGTGCGCTTACCTCCTGCATCATGCTTGTAAGGCTGGCTCCCGTCGTTCCTGCTGTTGTGGAATAGAAGGGGTTATTTACGGTAACCTTTGCAACAGTCACCGGTACGGAGCTTCCTTTATAGGTTACATTTACGGTAACCTGGATCTTTTCAAGGGAGGCCATCTCAGCAGATGATCCATAGCTCTTTGTTCCCTCAAAGCCATCCTCACTCATCATGATCTCAAATTCCTGACTGCTGGTCCAGGTCTCTTTATCATTCACATCATTGTACTGTATGGTAACCGTATTGATCTTTTCCATCTCAGGATCCAGATGAAGGACATAATCGTAGGAGTCATCTCTTACCGTTGTGATCTCAATGGAGGATTCAAAGTCCTTTGTGCTGGCTGTGATCCGGTCTTTCTCCTGATACTTGCCGTCCTCATTGATAAAGCCCAGTGAAATCGTATAATCTTCGTTGGGTTCGAGGTCGTAGAAGGTAAGCTCGTTATCTCCCGCGGAAGCTGCCATAGCTGTCAGTACGCTGGAATCCTCCCACTCACTGAGATCCGTAATGTTCTCGGATGTCTTCCATAAGATAAACTCCGCACTTCCCATATAGTTGAAGGGGTCGTAAATGCTGAAATGGCAGGTAATGGAATTTCTGCTGGCATCGGCACGGCGGATATACATATCCGTCATCAGCTCCATCATTTCTTCGGTAATTCCGGAGCCGCCTGCACCGCCGGAGCTGCCTGCTCCACCGGTTCCTCCGGGGCCGCCTGCACCGCCGATACCACCGGCACCGCCTGCTCCACCGGTTCCTCCGGAGCCGCCGGTACCTCCGCTGCCTCCGCGTCCGCCAAGCCCGCCTGCGCCGCCAAGACCGCCCGAGCCGCCAAGGCCGCCTGCGCCGCCAAGGCCACCCGAGCCGCCGAGACCACCGGTTCCTCCGATGCCGCCGATGCCGCCGATACCGCCCGAACCGCCAAGACCGCCCGAACCGCCGGTGCCTCCGCGTCCGCCGTTACCGCCGCGGACGAACAGGTCATAGACCTCTCCGCCGGAGCCCATATAGTTTTTCACCCATTCCAGATCCAGGTAATTTCCGGCAAACTCCAGTGTCTGTTCATTCAGGTCCAGCGTAAGGTTTCCTGTGCTGATCGTCGTATCTCCCAACACCTTGACGTTGATCAGATGGTTCATGATCCTTGCGTTTCCTGCCTTATCCATGACTACATACACATATTTTTCTGTCTCCAGATTTCCGTCACCCGTCGTGATGCTGTCTCCGCAGATCAGGAATTTGTTGTCATCCAGCTTGATAAAGCTGGTATGGTTCAGGTTATCGGCTTCATAGTAGCGCTTCAGCGTATTTACGGTGCCGTCCTCATTTAAGAGATAGCCGCCTCCGTACACCTCCACCTGATTGGATGCGGGGGAATACCCTACGGTCTTCTCCCCCAGTGCATAGGTGCGTCCGCCGCTGTCAAGTGTGTATTCGCTGTTCCAGCTCTTGCGGACATACCCGGCATGCTGTACTTCCATGCCGGTGTATGTATTGTCAAAAATAATTGTTCCATCCTGGACCGGATACTGTTCTTCCTGAGAGGCAATGACCTTCACCGCACTTCCGGCCACAAGGCTTGTGGAAAGAAGCGATGTGAAACCAAAGATTCCGATGGAACGTCTGGCAAAACTGTTTAACTTCCTCATACTCTCTCCTTTCTCCGTCCTTTATTCTGTACCCTTGTAGGTAAATCTAAAATCATTGGTCGTCAGCAGCTGCTCTCCATTATAATACTGGACTGTCAGCACCATAAGGTTTTTGCTTTCTAACCCGGCTTCCCGGATCGTCTTCATTGCATCCGCAAGGGAAATCGTCATTTCCTGCCATCCCTTACTGTCCGCAGCCCCGAATTTCTTCGCCGCTGACTCATTGACTGTGACAGGCGGGTTTTTACTCATATTGGATAAGGTAAACTGCACACGATCGATCGTTTCCAGGTTACTTCCGTTCTGAACCGCGATAACAAAATCCTCGGTAGCTATATCGAAGGTTCCGTCCCGGTTATCCATCTGCGGACCATGCAGGTTTCCTACCGTCAGCTTCGCCTTAATGTCTGAATAATGGTCAGAGTCATATAAAACTGCCTCTGCATTCGGATTATCCTTGGTATTGATACCTCTTACCACGATCTGGTAGCGTTCCCCTTCTACTACCGGATATTGGAACGAGTAGGCCGTATCCTTGGTAAAGAAGCCCATTGTCCTGTCTCCCAGAATCTTGGTGGCGGGTGCATCCGTAATATCGACTCCCGTTGTGGCACCTACAGGATACCTGAGCAATTGGATCCTGCAGACACCCATCTCCTTATTGCCGTCATCTTTTATAACTCCCATATAATATCCGGAGTCATAGACAACGAGATTGACGGTGGCGATATCTTCGGTGCTGCTGACCTTACTGTAGGACACACGAGTGATCATGGTCGATGGATCCTTTCTCGCCGGCACCGTAAAGGTCTTCGTCGGAGCTTTATCTGAAGCGCTCAGATTACCGCTGTCCTGTCTGTATTCCGGCTCCTTTCCATCACTGTAAAGATCGATCGCATGGATCCGCAGCTTATAGCTTCCCGCATTTAGAATGTCATTCGCATCCTTGAAGGCAAACACAAGAGGATTATCCTCAGCGATCTTATATTGAAGCGTAAAGTACGTTCCATCCTCACGCTTATAGCGCGGATAGGTGCAGGATTTCCACTCTGCGGATGGGGTGTCAAAATACCAGAAGGTTGTAGTTTCCTTTGTCGTATAACCGAGAAGCTTCATCAGCCAGTCATCCTCTGCTCCGGCCGGCTTCTGAACTATATCGTTAGAATCCAGCAGCTCGTATCTAAGATAGAAGTCATTTGTACGGCCTAAGCTGTAGCTTACCTCAAGATTTCGGCTCTCGTAGCTGTTATGGACAAACTTTGCGGCGAGGGGACTGGAGGATACATCTGTAGTGCTGCCTATGTTCAAGTAGGCGGCGCCTGTCATATACATGGATAGATCCTGACCCATTGTAGCCTGGCTGCTGTTATTGACAATGTATATCTTTTCCAACGTACCGTCCGGTTTCTTCTTCCAACAGTACATCTTGAACCGATATCCTTCACCCTTCTCTAAGTTTCTGACGCCGATCTTAAAGGTCGTAGCTGCGGTATCGGAGTCCGTTACTGTCAGGAATGAGCTTTCATCCTCGCCCTTTACTGTATCGGCATTTTTGTTTGCATACCCTTCCTCGTTATTTTTAGTCACATTAAAGTAACGATTCTTTGTATTGGTAAGCAACGTATCGACAGCTGACCCGGTTCCTACATCATACAGCTCAAAGTACACCTTACCATTGCCATACGCGTCTGTAAGCAGAGTTTCAATACTCTTTTTCGTGAACCTTACTTCAACATCGGCGGAATGAAGACCGGCTCGGACTACCGTGGCCGCTGTCACGTTCGGCTTGACAGCCGGCACTTCCATTGTTGCCGTTCCATCTAAATTAACCGTCACATTGGTTGTGCCTGATGCCAGTGTAACCGGCGACTCAGCCAGAGTCTTAAACAGAGGCCTTACTTTTTCTTCTGTGTAGGCACCTTCGCGGTTATACATGAATTTCAGTGGAGAATTTGCAACATTTCTGCTCGGATATCTCGTTACCGTGAATGTTTTCCAGTAATCGTGCTTATCCTCCAGTGTCGGGTTGTCGTTGACCTTATATACAGAGCCACCGGCAAGAGCCTTATCGAATTTGATCAGCTTTGTACTATAATCCTCATTTGCCGCATAGTTGACCACATCCTGCTTCTGGATCGCGTAGAATACGTTGGACATATCGACTTCCTTGTTTTGTTCAAACCTAGCAGAAAGGTCATGGATCTTAGAAGGAGCCAGTTCCGTCAGGTTTACTCCGGCTACACCGGTATCGTAAACGGCAAGAAGCTTAAGCACTGCATTAGCACCTACTGCCATTTCTCCAAAGGGGATTGAAACTTCACCGCTGCCCTCGTAGGGCTGGAAGCCGCTGACCTCCGGATGTTTTTCGACATATATTCCATTATGGATCTCATAATAGAATCCGACAAGATGCTGGGTCAGCTCTGTATCACCTGCAATAAACAGGTTGATATTATCCGATCCGTCCACGACAGAAATAGTCACTTTAAGATCTGACATGGACTTTTCTTTTAATGTATCAAAACGGTGCGTCACCGTCTCGACTGCAAAATGCTTTGTGCTTCCCAGCTGATTTCCTGCCTCGTTTTTCTGGTTGTCCAGATAGACCTTTTCCTTAACGGTTCTCACTCCGTCAAACTCATTTGCTCCGAGGAAGATCTTATATGGCGTGTTCTCGCTGAATGCGTTTGCCAGCTTCAAGGCGCCTCCGTTGTCCTTAATGGTGATATTAAAGGAGTGAAGCATATTATCTTTGATGTTGGAAAGACCAAATTCCTTCTTAACGATCTTTTCGATTTCGGAGAAATTCTTCCACGTCGAATTTGAATATTTCGTTTCCGCTCCCTTTTCACATGTAAGCAGGGAGGTTGCCATATTCGTCTTCAGATATTTATTGCTCAGCGCATTGATCGTTTCTTCGGAAGTACCGGCATAGATTATATTATCGGCTGATGCCATTGTATCGTCCGGATCATATACAAGGTATTTCCATACTGCGGTATCTTCTGCCGCGCCGTTTGTCCCCTTTACCGTCGTGTGATCCAGATACGCTGCAACGTGAGGGGTCGCCTTAAAGAGCTCTGTGCCCTTACTTCTCTGGAGACCTTTGCCGCCATAGTAGATCTGTCCGGCCACCTTCTGGTCGATCTGATACGGGTATTCCCACGGTTCCGGATTTACGCCGGCCTCTGTGATAACGCCATACATGCTCTTTAAGGTTATCGCAAATACATAGCAGTCTCCACGATCGATCAGATCCGTATAGAAGACAGCCTTTCCGTTATCCTTTGTCGCATGATAAGAATATGTATCGTCACTGAGCTTTGTCCTGCATCGGTCAAGCCGATCCTTCTCGTCTGTTATGATGACATAAAGTGCAGGAACGCCCTTACTTGTCTCGACGGTATATTCGCTCACCTTTAATGTGATATCAAAGTCGATCGTAGGAATGGATGCATCCCCTGCTTCTTTTCTCTCCCGGTAAAACTCGATGATATCTCGGGATGTAGTATTGTAGCTGGCCTTGTTTTCCTCAAAATTCAGGAAACGATCCATCGTCATGCAGTAGTAGCTGATGGTGTCTGTATCACCGTTATAGTTCGGGTAGTTGGACTGAACCTTCATACCGATGGCCGTATCGGCAGACAATGTGCTGTCTGTATAAGAGGTTCCGTTTCCGGTTTCGTTCATGATCTCGGTTACCGTAACGGCGGTATCCGCTTCCGCGAAAAGCTGCGGCGGCTTTGCACCCAGATTAACGGTAGCCGCATTTAAGGTTCCGGTCTTAACGCCGCCACTGGTCAGCGTCAATATGTTCAGTCTGATCCTGTTATAGTTTATAGCGTTGTCGCTAAGAAAGTGGTTCCTGTAATCTTCAAAATTGTTTCTCAGGTTATAGGAATAGTCGTAAAGGGCCTCCGCCACCAGCGTGATAATACCCTGACGGTTGGTCATATCGATCCCGGCCGCAGCAAAGTCATTTTTGGTAAGAATGACCGGATTTGTCCAATAAGAAGGTGTCACAAGAGGGCCATGAAAAAACTGGCCCTCTTCGTCCGTCAGGATGGATGGATTTTCAAAAACTGCGCCTGCCGTTCCCAGAAGCATGTCAGACGTATAGAGATCCTTGACGACCGTACCGAGCTTGGTTCCTGTATCGGTATATACAGCTACCTCGATCGCTCTTGCGATAGAGCGCTCAAAGTAATACTCGCTGCCTTTTACGGTAGAGTTGATCCCACTGTACTGGCTTCCGTTGTAAAGCGTGATCCCGGCGATGGCATCCGGGTTGTTGATATCATTTACCATAGACGCAATGCTGAAGCCTGCTACGGAGGTGTCGCTGCTGACAACCGCTCCGTTAAGGCCGGTTGTTTTTACCGAAACAGAACCAAGGAAATCCACGCTGCTCTGCTGTGTCGTTGTAGAGCCGGTTCCGACCTCAGTAATGACCGTTCCGTATATGCTTATTGCATACACGGTATTTGCCTTAAGGCCAACACTCTTTACCGGGATGTAATAGGTTCCTTCCGCTGCATTGGTTCTTGGCGATACCGGAATAGACCATTCACGGGTATATGTACTGTCATCACTGCTGGTGATCTTAATGGAAACGTTCTTCGTTGTATCCAGCTTTCTGGCATTCATCATAAGGCGGATATCGCCCCAGATCCTTGTTGGATTTACCGCATCGATATCGGAATTTGCCACCACATTGCCAAGAGTATCCTTAAGGACACCGCTCTCCCGTTTATACGGTTCAAAGGCAACTGCCGGAGAACCGGTGGAGGTGGAGGTGATCACGGCTGTCTGGGCAGGGATTATGTTATCCTTTTCATTATCGAAATAGGTAACCAGTGCGCTGACCGCATAGCTTCCGGTGGGAAGTGCATCGCCGAAATACCAGTTTACCTTATTGGAGGTGGATTCCAGAGTCTGGATCACACTGCCGGAGTTCTGATCCGTAACCGTAAACACATATTTCTTGATGCTCTTATCTTTATCCTTATTTACGTCAACTGAAAATTCATAGTAGCCTTCGTTGGACAGGGATGTATTCACCTTGCCGATATCCGGCTTTTCCTTTAACGTTTTGCCCTTAAGGACATTTGCGCTCTTTATGATCTTTCCTGTGGAAAGACCCAGATATGCCCCGCTGTCATCGGTATCCCAGATCTGGGATTCCTCTGAGGAGGAGGTATAAAGCTCGATCTCATACGGAATATTGGAGGACCATGACATTCCTGAGTATTCTTCCATAGTTCCGTAGTGCAGTTCAAACAGCTGCTGAAGGTTGATATTGAGGGCCCCGTCTTCTCTTGTATACTCAGCCACCGATCCGGCTTCATCCGGGTAATCTACATAGAGGGTACCGCTCTTTACGCGAACCTTAAAATATTTTGCTTCTGAGAAGCTCTGACGGTTCATCGTAAGGGTCAGGCTTCCGGTTTCTGTCTCGTCCACACGGAGCGTAACGCCTTCGGATGAGGTAAAGAAGTTTCTCTTTACAAATGTCTTTGTTCCGGTATTCGTTCCGCCGGCCACTTCGATCTGGTAGTCATTCTTAACGATCAGGACATATTCCCTGTCTGCGGTCAGAGAATCCTCGCAGTTGAACTTCTTCTGGGTGTCACCGCTTCCGAAGTCAGCCTCGGAGGACCATACCAGCTTGTTTGTTGCGGCGTCACGAATCTCTACCTTACCTGTATTTTTAACCAGCGTTGCATCGTCATCGAGGATAGAGAGAGTAAATTTTGCGGAAGAACAGTCGTTATCCATATCTGCCACACGGATCGTACCGAGGCTTGATGTCGTTACTGTCGTACCGCTGCCGCCGGAGCTTCCGCCGGAGCTGCCGCCGCCTGCACCCGGATCGCCTTTTTTGCCTTCCGTTCCTTCTTTACCTTCTTTTCCTTCGGCGCCTTCTCTGCCTTCTTCGCCCTCGTCGCCTTCTTCGCCTTCTTCTCCTTCTTCGCCTTCTTCTCCTTCTTCGCCTTCGTCTCCCTCGTCGCCTTCTTCGCCTTCTTCTCCGGCTGCTCCGGATTCTCCGGCCTGGCCTTCCTCACCGACGGCTCCTGTTTCTCCGGCTGCTCCAGTTTCTCCGGACTCACCGTCCTTACCATCCTGAACTTGGATATTGAACTGCGGAGGCTGCCAGTTTTTGTCGCTCTCGGACTGGATCGCAATTCCGCCGTTCTCCATATCTGCTGCCAGCTCTGCCAGAGTAAAGCAGACTTCACCGTCCGGGCCCTTTACGACCCGCTCCTTAAAGTCGATGACCGCCCCGCTGCTGAAGGTGAGCTTTCCGCCTGTTGCGACTGTCTGATATACAAAGTCGCTGCAGGCTGCCTGTACGATATCTTTATCTACCCATGTGATCTCGAGGGCGCCGGATAACGTCTTTGTTTCCTGTCCGGCCATCTCAAGAGTCATTTTGTCTGAGGCAGTCATTATCTTATTTTCATTAAGCTGCCATAAGAGCTCTTTAAAGTTCAGGGTATTTCCGTTATTGTCGATCTCCCAGCCTTCTCCGGCGGCAGCCATGACCATTCCGGCGCCTACGCGGTAGAAGTCCAGATAGCCCTTTCCTACCTCTGCCATATTTACTGTCATGCCGTCTGCAAAGGAGCTGAGGGAGCCGTCTGTATAGTGGATATAATTATCCGATTTTACCACATGCTTGCTTCCTTCTATATCCCTGAATCTGAAGGATGACGGGAATTTCCCGTAATACTTCGTTTCAGCGGAAAACGACAGCTCCGAAACGACCTGTCCATCCTCTCCGTCTGTTACCTCCAAGACATAGCCGTCCGCAGGAAACGTCTTTCTGCTGTTTCCTGTAAGAAGATAACCTCCTACGATCGTTCCTGTAAGGATCGCCGCCACCAGCGCGATAACACCAATCACAATTTTTCTCTTTAATCCCATATCTATCCACCCTATTTTATAATAGTCGCCGCCACCCGTACAACGGGTGGCTCGGGACGCTGGCTGTAAGCCCTTGCTACCAGACAGCGTCTCAAGGCGCCCTAGACTTTCTCTTCGTTCAAGTCACTATCGCACTTGACGCGTT
>Ga0129312_1000818_pt1 | contig 22124 bp, 18 predicted proteins | sample O827metagenome_FD_94434 | JGI IMG/M metagenome (GOLD analysis project Ga0129312, IMG submission 94434) | Orangutan group fecal microbial communities from Wisconsin, USA - O827 metagenome | ecosystem: Host-associated > Mammals > Digestive system > Large intestine > Fecal | place: USA: Wisconsin... | reverse complement strand
TGTTTTCACATACCGCTGGGCGCATGAAGTGCAGCATCGGCAATATCTTTAAGGATTTCTTTGGAAATCGGTTTATCAGTAAAACTACGAATACTTCTTCTTGTTAAAATGGCATTCATTACTTCATTCATAACAGATCCTCCTTGAAAAGTGGAAATTTGTGGCTGACTATATATTAACAAGAATAGAAGTGAAAGTCAATGACAGCTTGCAGCGTCTGCTGTCTGAGCCATTGCTCAAAATGTGTACGGATGACAGAAAATGGGAGCGGCCCAAGATCAAGAAGAAACGTGTGGAACTCAAGCGGAGAAAATCGATCACCAAGAGCATTTTTGGCCTGCTCCGCCATTTCCGTATACTCTATGTAGCCGCCGCAGTATTCCAGATAATTAGTGGGATTGTCGATCATCGTCTGCCATAAACGATCAACCGCAGAGTCATCCGCATAAAAACAGGCGCGGATAAACTGCTTTGCCTGATCCTTCGTCCATCCGTCATAATTAATGCCGATATCGAGAAGACCATGGACGCAGAGGGAAAAGGAGCGGACAAGGGCGCGATATCTGCCGCCGATCTCGGAAAGGCCGTTATGGAAGGAGCAGGCATAGTTTTCCGCATACGTTGCCCATCCTTCATTGGCTCCCGAACAGCTTAGCAGCGCATCGAGGGGATTTTTGGAATGGCTGCGGCTGTATACGGTCTGATAAAGATGGCCGGGAAAGCCCTCGTGTGCCAGAGTCGTATAAAGATCCTTTGTGGCATCTGAATAGCCTTCGTTGATGTAGATGATATTCCGATCCTGTTCGTCGATAGGAGCAGTCAGATAAAAGGCCGGGCTTAAAGCGGTCTCCAGATACTTTGGAACATAGCGGATTTCATAACCATAATCGGATAAAGCCGGAAAGGAAGCTGACATTTGAAGCTTCAGGTCAGAGAGGATCTCCTCCGGATCGGTCAGCGAAAAACTTTCCTGATGAAAATCCGAGGTTGGATTTTTGGCGATCAGAGTCCGGATCCCTTCATAATCCTTTATCATTCGTTCAGAAAGGGCTGTTTTCAATCCCTCCGGCGTATAGGATACCCCCGGGCCGCTCTTTAAAAGATATTCATAGTATTTTTTTCCATCCTTAAATCCGCAAAGTCCACCTTCATTTTTTCCTTTTCCCTTTAAAGCGTTGAGCCCATCTCTCAGAGAACAGTAGGCGGGAATAAAGTGCTCCCGGATCATGGCACGATGGCGGATATCCCATTCCTTTTCCTGCATATCGGACAGAGGGATATGCTTTTTTAATTCCTCGATGCGTGTCTGAAATGCTTCCGTCAGAAAATTTTCATCGGGATCGATCATATAACACTCGAGGGACTCTAAAATCGCATTGATGGAGGCGTCGGAGGGGCCAAGGCCGGCCGCCGCTTTCTGAGCCTCAAAATTCAGGATCTGGGCGTAATAGGAATCAAGCTGCGATAAAAGATCCAGATAGTCCTCCACATCCTTTAAGGTGTGGAAGGAATACTCTGCAAGAAGGATCGGAAGCTGTGCCTGTATGCCGATGGTGGGGGCAAGGGGCTGATGGTAAAGCTCCAGACCTTCAGATAATAGAGTGGCCTCAAGGCCGGCAGAAAGTCCGTCATAGCGGATCTGCTGATCGTCAGTGAGAGAGGAGCGGTCAAAGGCGGCGAGACGTTCCTTCCATTTTTTTGCGGTCCGGATATCTGCGGCCATGCCTGAAAGGGAACATTCTCCGAGAGATACAGCTTGAGGCTGGAGCTTGTAGGCTTCGGGCTTTGTCAGAAGATAATGCAGATCCAGAGTGCTTGTTTCCAGCAGCTCCTCGCAAAATACCGTCCGGCAGAAGCGGTCAAATTCCTTTTGTCCGGCAGTCAGGGACGAGACGGAGGCGTGCTCGTGCAGGATCCGCTCCTGTCCGCAGGCAGACAGTATACCGGATAGAACGACTGTCAGAGAAAAGATAAAAAAACGAGCTTTGTGTAGCTTGCAGTTCCATTTTGTCCACATAGACATAGAGGCATCTCCCTTTTTTTGTTCCGGAATTTCAGCATAAAAATGCCGTATACCATTAATATATGGAAGCGGAAGGAGGAATATGAAGCAATTTACAGTCATGACTTTGGCTGACTTTGCGGAAACATGGCTTGACAAAACGGATGGAACAGGATAGACTATTTGCATAATAAGACAAAGGCTTGGAAGGGAAAAGTACGCGAAAGGGAAGCTTTCAGAGACCCCGGATGGTGAGAGCGGGGAGCGGAGTATTTGCGGAAGATGGTCCCGGAGCTGTATGGCTGAAGGATCCGCAGGAAGGAAACAGCATGGCGGAGCGTTTAGGCTATACCGGAAGCGCCCGTTAGCGTGTCAGACTGTGAAAACGATCAAAACGGAAATTACGTTCCGAAGGAAGAAGAAACACAGCCGGTGAGGGAAATGCCGCGAGGCATTTCTGAATTAAAGTGGCAACACGGGTAGAACTCGTCTTTAAATAAGACGGGCTTTTTTTATGTTGTAGGGAACTTCATCTTATGACACAAAAAAAGTAATAGAAATTTTATGATAAGGAGAGAAAAGCTATGTGTAAGAATTGTAAGAAGCCATACTATATTTCCACCGCAATTGCATATACATCCGGCAAACCGCACATTGGAAATACTTATGAGATCGTTCTGGCAGACGCCATCGCCCGCTATAAGAGAGAACAGGGCTATGACGTATATTTCCAGACAGGAACAGATGAGCACGGTCAGAAGATCGAGCTGAAGGCAGAGGCAGCAGGGATCACACCGAAGGAATTTGTTGATAATGTGGCAGGGGAGATCAAGACGATCTGGGATATGATGAATACCTCCTACGATAAATTCATCCGCACTACAGATACCTATCATGAGAAGCAGGTTCAGAAGATCTTCAAAAAGCTCTATGATCAGGGCGATATCTATAAGGGACACTACGAGGGCATGTACTGTACTCCGTGCGAATCCTTCTGGACTTCTTCCCAGTTAGTAGACGGAAAATGTCCGGACTGCGGCGGCCCGGTGCAGCCGGCAAAGGAAGAAGCTTATTTTTTCCGTATGAGCAAGTACGCTCCGAAGCTGATTGAATATATTAATGAGCATCCGGAGTTCATCCAGCCGGTTTCCAGAAAGAATGAGATGATGAACAACTTCCTGCTTCCGGGCTTACAGGATCTTTGCGTATCCAGAACCTCCTTTACATGGGGGATCCCGGTGGAATTTGACCCGAAGCACGTTACGTATGTATGGCTGGATGCACTGACCAACTATATCACCGGAATCGGTTATGACTGCGATGGAAACCAGTCTGAGCAGTTTAAGAAATACTGGCCGGCAGATCTTCATCTGATCGGTAAAGACATTATCCGTTTCCATACGATTTATTGGCCGATCTTCTTAATGGCCCTCGGCCTTCCGCTTCCGAAGCAGGTATTTGGCCATCCGTGGCTTTTACAGGGTGACGGAAAGATGAGTAAGTCCAAAGGAAATGTATTATACGCAGATACGCTGGTGGATTTCTTTGGCGTGGATGCAGTCCGTTACTTTGTACTTCACGAAATGCCGTTTGAAAACGATGGCGTGATCTCATGGGAGCTGATGGTGGAGCGTATGAACTCCGACCTTGCGAACATTCTCGGAAACCTTGTAAACCGTACCGTTTCCATGACAAATAAGTATTTTGGCGGAATCGTAGAAAACAAGGGTGTCTTAGAGGAAGTCGATGAGGACTTAAAGAATACCGTTCTGGAGACCGTACAGAAGGTGGATGAAAAGATGAATCGTCTGCGCGTGGCAGATTCTATTTCAGAGATATTCAACATCTTCCGCCGCTGCAACAAATATATTGATGAAACAACGCCGTGGACACTGGCAAAGGAGGAAGACAAAAAGGATCGCCTTGCTACCGTTTTATATAACCTGACAGAGGCGATCACGATCGGTGCTTCTCTTTTGACCTCCTTTATGCCGGAAACATCAGAAAAAATACTGGCACAGTTAAATACCTCCAAGAGAGAGCTGGAAGCAATGACACAGTTCGGTCTGTATCCAAGCGGAAATAAGGTGACAGAAAAGCCGGAGATCCTGTTTGCCCGCGTAGATATCAAGGAAGTGCTGGAAAAAGTCGAGGCCATGAAGGCAGAAGCGGCAAAGGCAGCCAAAGAAGCGGAAAAGAAAGAGGACGCTGACGAGAACGTGATGGATGTAGAGAAAAAGCCGGAGATCACGTATGATGACTTTGCAAAGCTTCAGTTCCAGATCGGTGAGATCGTAAAGTGTGAGGAAGTGGCAAAATCCAAGAAGCTCTTATGCTCACAGGTAAAGATCGGATCAGAAACAAGACAGATCGTAAGCGGTATCAAGGCATGGTACAAGCCGGATCAGATGGTCGGAAAGAAGGTTATGGTCGTAACCAACTTAAAGCCGGCGAAGCTTGCGGGACTCCTTTCTGAGGGCATGATCTTATGTGCGGAGGATAACGAAGGAAATCTGGCACTTATGACTCCGGAGAAGGACATCAAGCCGGGCTCTGAGGTCTGCTAAAATGCCGGAACGTTTTTCTCTTTCGCAGCTAAAACGGGCGGCCGCCCTGTTTATGCTTATCGATCATGCTGCAGTTGTACTTCTTGAGAGAAATCAATATTTAAATCTGCCGTCTGTGCAGATATTGGATATAGCCATGCGCCTCGTGGGGCGTATGGCTTTTCCACTCTATTGCTTCTTTCTTGCAGAGGGATTTCTGCACACAAAAAGCAGAAGAAAATATGCCCGGAGACTGTTTTTGCTGGCGATCCTTTCGGAGCTTCCCTTTGATCTGGCGGTATCAGGAAAAATATGGGATCCCGGAGCCCAGAATACCGTATTTACCTTACTTCTGGGTTTTGGTGCTCTGGTTTGTCTGGAACGCGTTGAAGCTCAAAAGAACCGGCTGCCTGCTCTGGCCGGGGTATGCTGTTTTATGGCAGCAGCAGAGGTATTAAAAACAGATTACGGGGCCGGCGGGATCCTTTTGATCCTGAGCCTTTATCTGTTCCGGCACCGACCTCCCGAGCGGATGTTTTTTGGCTGTCTGATCCTTTTTGCAGACTATAAAAATTTCATGGGGATCGCGGCATGGATTGCATTTTTCTTTATCAACCATTACAATGGAGAGAAAGGAAAGGATGATGGCCGGATGTTTTATGTGTTTTATCCGGCTCATCTCATGATTTTATATATGTTGGGAGAAATACTTTATGTGTTACATTTTTGATACCCATGCCCACTACGATGACGAGGCCTTTGATGCGGACAGGGAGGAGCTGATCGGATCTCTCAGGGAGAACGGCATCGGGGCTGTCGTGAATGTGGGGGCCAGCATGGCATCCTGTAAAACGACCCTCAGTCTGGCAAAGCAGTATCCGTTCTTCTACGGAGCATTGGGTGTTCATCCGAACGAGACCGCAGAGCTTACGGAAGCGGATATGGAATGGATAAAAGAGAAGGCCGGAGAGAAGAAGATCGTCGCCATCGGTGAGATCGGTCTTGACTACTACTGGGATGAGCCGGATCGAAAGACCCAGAAAGAATGGTTTGTCAGACAGCTTGCACTGGCAAGAGAGACAGGGCTTCCCGTGATCATACACAGCCGGGATGCGGCAAAAGACACGCTGGATATGATGAAGGCGGAACAGAATGGATTGACGGGAGGCGTGATCCACTGCTTTTCCTACGAGGTGGAAATGGCAAGAGAATATCTGGATATGGGATATTTTCTTGGGATCGGAGGCGTTCTGACTTTTAAAAATTCCAGAAAGCTGAAGGAGGTTGCGGAATATGCACCACTCTCCAGTCTGGTGCTGGAAACGGACTGCCCCTATCTGGCTCCGGTTCCGAATCGCGGAAAAAGAAATTCCTCATTGAATCTGCCTTATGTGGTGGAGGAGCTTGCCGCGATCAAGAAGATGGATCCGAAGGATATTATAAAGGCAACAACGGAAAATGCGAAGCGTCTTTACCGGATCACCGACATATAGAAGATCGACCCCGATCTGTGATGAAAACAGGAGAATGTTATAATATATGAAAGAATATTTAAGTAATCCCCAGAAGACCATAGAAACGATCCAGAAATACGAATTTATGTTTCAGAAAAAATTCGGCCAGAATTTCCTGATCGATCCCCATGTCCTTGAAAAGATCATCCGGGCGGCGGGAGTGACAAAGGAGGACTGCGTCCTGGAAATTGGCCCGGGAATCGGAACAATGACCCAATATCTTGCAGAAAATGCAGGCAGGGTTGTTGCCGTGGAGATCGACAGAAATCTGATCCCGATCCTTTCGGAAACTCTGGCAGAATATGACAATGTTACGGTCATCAATGAGGATATCCTGAAGGTGGATATTAAAGAGCTGGCCGATAAATATAATGGTGGACGTCCCATCAAGGTGGTGGCAAATCTTCCCTATTATATTACGACGCCGATCATCATGGGGCTGTTTGAAAGCAATGTCCCGATCGACAATATTACAGTTATGGTACAAAAGGAGGTGGCCGACCGGATGAAGGAGGGGCCGGGCTCCAAGGACTATGGTGCGTTATCTCTGGCAGTTCAGTATTATGCACTTCCGGAGATCGTTGCCAATGTGCCGCCAAACTGTTTTATCCCGCGTCCGAATGTCGGCTCTGCAGTGATCCGTCTTACAAGACATAAGGAGGCACCGGTGCGGGCGGAGGATCCAAAGCTGATGTTTAAGCTGATCCGTGCGTCTTTTAACCAGAGAAGAAAGACCCTTCAAAACGGGATCGGAAATTCTCCGGAGCTTTCGTTTACAAAGGAACAGGTGGCAGCAGCGATCGAGCAAATGGGGCTTTCCCCGTCTGTCCGCGGAGAGGCACTTTCCCTTGAGCAGTTTGCACGGCTGTCGGATATTCTGAAAGGAGGAAATCATGGGATTTAATGAAATGACACATGCCTTTATTGCAGCAAGATATTATGTAGGGATGACAGAAGCCTTTGGTGAGCGCGGTCATGCTGCTTTTATCCATGCAGTTGAGTATTACGGAAGCCAGCGTGGCCGCCGTATGGCCCAGAGAGCGATCCGGGACGGCCAGCCGCTGACGTATGAGACCTATTGCCGGTACGGCGAGTGGGTTAATACGGAGGAGATCTGCTCAATGGGGGAAGAAAACTGTGTGGAAATATCCGAATTTTCTCCGGATTATGTAATGAATATTTACCAATGTCCGTGGCACAGCCAGTTTAAGAGGATGGGACTTAAGGAGGCAGGACTTGCCTACTGCAGCGTTTTGGATGCGTCTATATGCAGAGGTTTTGAGCCGGATATCCGTTACGAGGTTCCCCAGACACTGCATGACCACGATCATTGTATCCAGATCGTCCGAAATGCGGGACTTAAGCCGGGAGAAAAGATCGAAAAGAACCCAGCCGGTTTAAAGAGCTTTGAATATCACTGTGCCCACAGCTACTGGTCGTTCCGGGAGGTGGCAGCAGCGATTTTCGGTTCAGAGGGAGAAGCTGTGGCAGATCAGGTCATGGCAGATTTTGAGGCGGAATACGGAAAAGAGATGGCGGAAACGCTCGCCTCCTATAAAAATACAAATTTTAACATAGCTTGAGGATATCATGAAACAGATTCATATACTGGAAGAGCCGGTGCGTAAAGTTTTTTTCAGTTATCTGATTCCATCTGTCAGTGCAACATTTGTGACCTCTATTTACATACTGGCAGATACCGTGATGATCGGGCACGGGATCGGAGCAGTGGGCATTGCGGCCTTAAATATCCTGCTTCCGCTGTATAATACATTTTTCGGTGTCGGAATGATGTGCGGAGTAGGAGGAAGCGTTCTCTTTGGCGTAAGAAAGGGGCAGGGAAATCTAAGGGAGGCCCGTGAATACTTTACCATGGGACTTCTTATGATGCTCTTTATTTCCATACTGGCATCTCTGGTGGGAAATCTATTTTTCCGTCCGCTTTTATCGTTCCTTGGAATGACATCATCCATGGAGGCACATACCGTTCCTTATGCGAGAATATTAGTGACGGCGGCTCCGATGTTTGCCCTGTCGAGCTTCCTTCAGGTATTTGTGAGAAATGACGATGCACCGAAGCTTTCGATGACCGGCGTGATTGCCGGCGGAGTCACAAACGTTATTTTGGATTACGTTTATATTTTTATCATGAAATGGGGGATGGCGGGGGCAGTCCTTGCTACCGTAACAGGAACCACGCTGACGGTCCTTATTCTGTGTACCCATTTCTTCTCAAAGGAGAACAACCTGAAGCTGGTCAAAAATATCAGCTTCCGGAAGATGGGCGAGATATTGGGAAACGGAATGTCGAGCTTTATTCTTGAGGTATCGAACGGCGTCGTCACCCTCCTGTTTAACCGTCAGCTCCTCTTTTATATCGGAGATATCGGTGTAGTCGTATACGGCATTATCAGCAATACCGCCTGTGTCGTTATATCGGTATCGAATGGTATCGCCCAGACGGTCCAGCCGATCCTCTCTGCCAATTTCGGAGCAGGAAAGAGAGGCCGGGTACTGGAGGCGAGACGCCTCGGACTTATCGCAGCCCTGTCTGCCGGTGTGGTTTTTGCAGGCTCCGGCTATCTGTTCCCGGTACAGCTCTCTCATCTGTTTTTAGAGCCGACGGAGGAAATACTGAGAATGGCAGTTCCTGCGATCCACCTGTATTTTGCAAGCTTTCTGATCGGAGAATGGAATATTCTGTACGGAACCTATTTCCAGTCAGTCGTTCGTCCGGGTCTGTCCCTTTTGATCACACTCCTCCGTGGTGTGATCTTAAACAGTATTCTTGTATTTTTACTTCCGGCGTTATTCGGAGTTGACGGAATATGGATAACGGTCACAGTGTCCGAATTTATTACTGCGCTGGTCACCACATATCTGATCCGCAGAGAGAGAAAGGAATTGACAACTTCGGTTAGTTGTGGTTAAAATTATAAAAAACTAGGTAACTGTTCAGTAGGTCTGCGCACTTGCTGCGCTGACCGTAAGAAAACATAGGCAGGAGGGCAAAAATCCCATCAGCGGAGCTGATCTGGAATGGATTTTTGCGTGTAACTATGAAGGTACTGAATAGTTACAAAACTAGAATAAAAGGAGACAAAATATATGATCAGAGTAGGAATCATGGGATATGGAAACCTTGGCCGCGGTATTGAGTGTGCGATCAAACAGAATCCGGATATGGAGCTTGCAGCAGTATTTACCAGAAGAAATCCGGGCAGTGTAAAGATCCTGACAGAGGGTGTGACCGTATATCCGGCTGATGAGGCAAAGAGCATGGCAGATAAGATCGACGTTTTGATCCTCTGCGGAGGAAGCGCAACAGACCTTCCGGTACAGACTCCGGAATATGCAAAATATTTTAATGTTGTCGACAGCTTTGATACTCATGCAAGGATCCCGGAGCACTTTGCAAATGTAGATAAGGCAGCAAAAGACTCCGGTAAGATCGCGGTTATTTCCGCAGGCTGGGATCCGGGAATGTTCTCTTTAAATCGTGTCTATGCCAATGCGATCCTTCCTGATGGAAAAGATTATACCTTCTGGGGCAGAGGTGTAAGCCAGGGACATTCCGATGCGATCCGCCGGATCGCCGGGGTTAAGGATGCAAGACAGTATACCGTACCGGTGCCGGCTGCACTGGAGGCAGTAAGAAGCGGAGAGACTCCGGAGCTTACCACAAGACAGAAGCATACAAGAGAGTGCTATGTTGTAGCAGAGGATGGAGCGGATAAGGCAAAGATCGAAGAAGAAATCGTAACCATGCCGAACTATTTTGCAGATTATGATACAACAGTACATTTTATTACGGATGAGGAAATGAAACGGGATCACAGTGCGCTTCCGCACGGAGGTCTTGTTATCCGCAGCGGAAAGACCGGATGGAGCTTGGAAAACAACCATCTGATCGAATACAGCCTGAAGCTGGATTCCAATCCGGAATTTACAGCCTCTGTGATCACTGCATGTGCGAGAGCCGCATTCCGCATGAAGCAGGAGGGAATGAGCGGATGCAAGACGATCCTCGATATCCCGCCGGCATACCTTTCTTCCATGAGTGGGGAAGAACTCAGAAAAAATCTGTTATAAAAGATAAGAGAATTAAGAATAAGAAAAACTAAGGATAAGAAAAAGCTGCAGGGCGGATGGAAACATCTGCTTTGCAGTTTTTCTTTTGCGGAAGACAGATAAGAAATTACAAATTACTTAAGATTATGTCAGGCTTCTTGAGCAAGTGCTGGAAATATGATACTCTATTCTTAGAATTTATTGACAATTGTTCAAGACAAAGGAGGAAACTGCCATGAAAAAGAAGCTATATTGCCTGCTGTTTATATTATACATACCGGTTCTGATCGTGATACTGTCGATCAACGGTGTGTTTACCGGACATATAACATCGCTGGTCAATCTCCTGATCAATGTCGGCTTCCTTCTGGTGATCGGAGCGATGTTTATCCTTTCCGCCTTCGCATTTTCCAGACTGCAAAAATTTACCGATGATCTGGAGAAGGCCGGAAATATAATGGAAAAGGAATACGAAACGGTAAAAAGATGCCTGTGGCCGGAATACCGGGAGCGGAAAAATGTCTTTTCGGATGCAGCCCTGAATGAGGCCTTTGAGGAGTACCAGAAGCGCATGGCTTCCGGCAGAACGAAAAGAGGGCAGAACGTAGTGTGCGATCTGGAGGATTATATCAACACAGAGCTTCTGGATCGGGTCGCCATGGCGCACTACAATTCGGCGGTTTCCGGAACACTGACCGGACTGGGCATCTTAGGAACCTTCCTCGGTCTTTCCATCGGCCTCGGTTCCTTTAACGGAGATGATATTTATACGATATCGGATAATGTCGGTCCGCTCCTTGAAGGAATGAAGGTAGCGTTCCACACATCGGTATACGGCATCTTCTTTTCGCTGGTCTTCAACTTTGTATACAGGAGCATTATGGCGGAGGCATACGGGACGCTGGAAAGCTTCCTCATCAAATACCACCAGTATACGGCGCCGGCGGAGTCCGATCAGGATGAGACCTCCAGAGCTATGCTCATCTATCAGGCAAACATGAGCAGCTCCATGAAGCATGTTGCAGAGCTTCTGGAGGGGAAGGCCATGGAACAGACAAAGGAAATGGAGCAGATCGCCCACCAGTTTGTGTATCTGATGTCTCAGTCTATCGGGATCGAGCTTGGAAAGCTTGGAAAAAGCTTAAACGATACGGCAGCTGCCTACGCGCAGGGTTCAAAAGCTTATGCGAGTATGGAAAAGGCTTCCGAGGAGTTCTTAGAGGTGAACCGTTCCATACAAAAGCAGCTGGAGCAGCTGTTAAAGAGACAGGAGGAGCTTGCTGCCCGGATAGACGAACAGGAGGAGAAGCTTTCCCGTACCTGCAGAGAGCTGGATGAAGAATTAAGCAGCCAATTGTATACATTTAATCAGATGAGGGATATTTATGAAAAATAAACAGAGAGGAAGAATCGTTTTTGAAGATCCGAGTTACTGGCAGTCCTTTTCTGATATGATGGCGGCACTTTTACTGATCTTTATTCTGATCATCGCAATCACGCTGATGATATACCGGCAAAAAACGACAGATCTGGATAAGACGCGTCTGGAGCTTGACGCGGCAAAGGTCGAGCTTGAACAATTCAGGAAGGATATCGAAGCCTCCAATATGGAGCTGGCCAATTCTCTTGCAGAGCTGCAGATCGCCTATGACGATGCGGCGAGGACGCAGGAGGAGCTGGATCAGGCGTATTTGGATATTGATAATGCCATGGAGGAGCTGGAGCAGGCTTATGCCAGTATGCAGCATACAAAGGACGAGCTGGATGCGACGAGAAATGAGCTGCAGGACATTGTCGGGATCCGTACCGATATTATCGGAAAATTACAGAGCCGTTTCAACAACTCGACGATGAGTGTGGATCCGCAGACCGGCTCTATCACATTTTCTTCGGATGTGCTGTTTGCCTTCGGAAGTGCAACCCTTACGGAAACAAGCAGAAGATCGCTCCGGGAGATCATTCCCATGTATCTGGGCGTGCTGCTGCAGGAGGAGTACCGCCCCTATATCGCGGAGGTCATTATTGAAGGCCACACCGATACAAAGGGAAGCTATCAGAGCAATATGAATCTGTCCTATAACCGGGCGGATGCGGTAGCAAATTTCTGTATGAACGCATCGAATGGGCTTTCTGCCGACGAGATAGCGAGGTTGAAACAGCTTCTGACGGTAAACGGACGTTCCTACAGCAGTCCGGTCTATGTAAGCGGAACGGATCAGGTGGATATGGATGCATCCAGACGAGTGGAGATCAAATTCCGCCTGAAAGAGGATGAGATGATCCGTAAGATATCAGAAATCTTACAGAAAGAATAGTAAGATTCATAATGCCTCGTATATAGTGAAAAGAAATCTGGACACGGAGTATAAAGTATCATATAATGATGCTAGGGTCAAAAGGTCTAAACCCACATGAGCTTGCTCATAGGTGGGTGAAAGACAATACGGAAAAATTTTAATGAACAGGTGGATATTATGCAAAAAAATCAGGCAGTACAGCGCAACGGGATCACGGAAGGAGTGATCTGGCAGCAGTTGCTATTGTTCTTTTTCCCGATTTTATTTGGAACATTTTTCCAGCAGCTTTACAACACGGCAGACGCAATGATCGTAGGAAAGTTTGTCGGAAAGGAAGCGTTATCTGCGGTAGGCGGGACGACAGGAACGTTGATTAACCTTCTTGTCGGGTTCTTTGTCGGGCTTTCTTCCGGTGCGGCTGTCGTTGTATCTCAGTATTATGGTGCAGGACAGGAGGATCAGGTCAGAAAGGCCGTCCACACCTCCTTCTACCTGTCGATCTGCGGCGGTATTTTCCTTATGCTCATCGGAGAGGCGTTTACCCCGGCTGCGATCGATATGATGGGAGTTCCGGAGGAGATACGTGCCTATTCGATCTCCTATATGCGGATCTATTTTCTCGGAATAATCGGAAACCTGATTTATAACATGGGTGCAGCGATCCTGCGTGCGGTAGGAGATTCCAAGCGTCCGCTCTATTTCCTGATCGCCTGCTGCCTTACGAATATCGCCCTCGACCTGCTGTTTGTCATCGTACTGAAGATGGAAGTAGCCGGCGTTGCGTGGGCAACGATCATTTCCCAGCTCGTTTCCGCAGTGCTTGTTATGGTAACGCTGATGCGGTCGAAGGAATCCTTCCGTTTTGAGCTTCGGTATCTGCGTATGGACAGGCTGATGCTGGCAAAGATCATTAAGATCGGACTTCCGGCGGGAATCCAGTCTATGATGTATTCGATCTCCAATATTCTGATTCAGGCAAACATCAACAGCTTCGGAACCGATGTTATTGCCGCATGGGCTGTATACGGAAAGGTAGACGGATTATTCTGGATGACCATGGATGCAATGGGAATTGCCATTACCACCTTTGCGGGACAGAACTTCGGAGCCGGAAAGCTGGATCGTCTGAAAAAGGGAAATCGTGTCGGTCTGGTGATGACAACGATCATTACGGCGATCCTCGGCGGATTTATCATATTCTTTGGGCATGGTCTGAGTACTCTGTTTACCAGTGATGCGGCAGTTCTTGAGGAAAGTATAAAGATCATCAACTTTATCACCCCGTTCTGGTTCTGCTATGTCTGCGTGAATGTGTATTCCTGCACACTTCGAGGAATCGGCGACGCGTTTGTACCTATGCTTTTGATCTGCTTCGGAACCTGCGGACTCCGTGTTCTGTGGGTGCTGATCGCCGGACTGGTCTGTCCGGGATTATATACGACGCTTGTGAGCTACCCGCTTAGCTGGACCATCACATCGATCGGATTTATTATCTACTACTATCGGTTCAGCGGAATGCGTAAAATAAATCGAATGTCGTAAAATTCAGGAAAAATAGATATGGATACACAATTTGAGTTTACTGAAAAAAATGGAGGCGCCTGTGTGACAAGGATTCTGTCGCCGGGCGCCGCCTGTGTTGTACCGGAAAGCTTAGGCGGATATCCGGTAACAGAGCTTTCTGACAGGGCCTTTGCCCGGACGGGTGTGCGGGAGATATTTCTTCCCAAAGGGCTGAAAAGGATCGGAAGGTATTGCTTTTACGGCTGCGAAAGCCTCGAGAGCCTTCATGTATTTGCAGGAACAACAGAAATCGGAGGCGGAGTCTTTAACGGCTGTGCCAATGTAAAGGAGATATTTTTTCATCTGGACGCCACGGAGAGATCGGCTTTGAGGGATTTTGTCACAGAGCTGAACGGAAGACTTACCGTTCATTTCTTTCTTTCTTCGGATGGAGAGGATAAGGAGGCGTTCCGGTTGATCTTTCCTGCTTATTATGATGAAGCGGTGGAAAACACTCCGGCGCGGATCACCGTGTCCAACATACATGGAACCGGGCAGAAGTACCGGTACTGCTTTGAGGATAAGAAGGTACGATTTGATAAATATGACCGCCTGTTTATATATGAAAAGGCGGAGGAGCCGGTTTCCATGGCAGCGGAGATCGCAGTTTCAAGGCTGATGTATCCGCATGGGCTATGGGAGGAAGCGAGAGTAAGATACCGGGAATTTATCGAGGAGAATCTATATCCGATCATGCTGCAAAATCTGCAGAAGCCGGAGTGCTTTCTCTGGCTGCTCCGTGAATCTACCGGGAAACAGGGACTTACAGAGGAAGAAACAGACCGGCTGATCGGCGAGGCATCAAAGCGCAGGCTGGCAGAGATTGCAGGACTGCTTATGGACTATAAGCACAGAAGCTTTCCCGCAAAAAAGAAGAAATTTGCCTTTTAACCGGAGCAAGTAGCGAAGCGGATTGTGAATATCCGCTTGACCTAGAGCAGGCAGCAAAGCGGATGGAGAATATCCGCCGGATGTGAATGAGAAGTGAACACGGATCAGAACGCCCCGTTGGATCAATAAGTTTATGAAAAGAGAGGTTTTAATCATGGATCGTCTTGAACAGAAAATTTTAAATATTATTGATGAGCACGCAGAGGAGCTCCAGGAGATCGCTTTTGCGATCTATCACCATCCGGAGCGCGGCTTTGCAGAGCATGAGACAGCAAAGAAGGCGGCAGATTTTCTCCGTAAATATGGAATGGAACCGCGCGAAGGTCTGGCTTTGACCGGTGTTAAGGCGGATATCAACAAGTCGGAAGGCCCGAGCGTGGCGCTGATCGGTGAGCTGGACGGGATCGGCTGCCCGGCCCATCCGGATGCCGCACCGTCAGGAATTGCCCACGCATGCGGTCATGAGGCACAGATGATCGCAATCATGGGAGCGGCATTGGCGTTAAATGATCCGGAGGTAAAAGAGGCTTTGGGCGGACGAGCCGTATTCTTCGGGGTTCCTGCCGAGGAAAACCTCTCTGCCGATATTAAAGAGGAGCTGGCAAAAGAGGGTATCCGGTTTAATGGCGGAAAGAGTGAGCTGATCCGCCGCGGAGAATTTGATGATATCGATATTTCCATTACCTCCCATGTCCACATGGTTCAGGGAACAGAAGCAGATCTTCTTCTCGGAAATGTGGCAAGCACCGGCTTTGTTGCAAAATCTGTTCACATGCTGGGAAAGGCAGCCCATGCGGCAGCGGCTCCCCACGAAGGAATAAATGCGTTAAATGCGGCGACACTTGGATTTAGCGCAATGGGAATGATCCGCGAAACGTTTGAGGAGAAGGATGCGATCCGTGTCCATGGCCAGATCCGTGATGACGGCTTCCCGTGCCAGACGATCCCGGATCATGTACTGGTAGATCTCATGGTACGTGCAAAAACGCTGGATGCGATCAAAAAGACCTCTGCGAAGGTGGATCGCGCCTATGAGGGTGCAGCTCATGCCATTGGCGCTGAGGCGAAGATCGTTACCACTCAGGGATATCTTCCTGTTCTTGCCCGTCCTGCCGATCCCGCCCTTATTGAGGCAGCCGAGGTGTTGAAGGAGCAGCGTCCGGATACGACGATCAGCCGGATCACTGACGATATGATAAACTTTGCATCGACAGACGTGGGAGATCTTACCCACATTATGCCGGTATTAAACTTTACCTTCGCAGGAGCTGAGGGCGCGCTTCACAGCAAGGATTATAGGATCACGGATCCATATAAGATCCATATCATGCCGGCAAAGATGATGGCGGTCACTGCTTATCACCTTCTTAAGGATGGGGCGGCAGAGGCCAAAGAGATCCTTAAGGAATTTAAGCCAACGATGACAAGGGATGAATATATGGATTATGCAGAGTCCCTGCACTAGAGAGAAGCTGCCTGATCAAGACAGACAGGCGGCCTACAGGTATTCATAAGAGAAATTCCTTTTCCGGAGAAGCTATCCGGAAAGGGAATTTTTTGGGCTATAGGGCGAGGAAGTATTCGCTCAGGAGAAGGCAGGAGGTATGTTGATGAGAGAGGATGAGGCGTATCGTTCTCCGATCTTTAAGGAGCAGATGGTTTCGGAGGAGCTGGTCTCCGTATGCATGGAGATCCTTCGGAATGCCAGAAATGAGCTGTATCTTTCGATGCGTTTTCTGGATCTTTCCCTGAGCTCGCTGTATTTTGCACCGGAGCTTTCTATCGATGGTATGGGAACAGATGGAAGCGGGCTTTTTTTCCAGCCGTCGCAGCTGGCCGCCCTGTATCGAAAAAACAGGATCTATGTAAACCGGACGTATCTCCACTCGGTATTTCACTGTCTGTTCTGCCATATATGGACAAGAAAAAAACGTGCGGAGGAATACTGGAACTTGGCATGTGACATCGCAGTGGAGTCGATCATCGACGAGCTGCATTATCCCTGTATCCACCTTGCCGTATCGCCGGTACGCAGAGAGCTTTATATGCGTCTGGGATCCAGAATATCAGTTTTTAATGCAGAAAGCATCTATCATGCCCTGCAGGAGATGGGACTTTCGGAAGGGGAGTACATGAGGCTGGCAGCGGAATTTCACCGGGATTCCCATTCTCACTGGGAGAAGGAGGAAGCTCCGCCTAAGACCGGGCGGCCGAAAAATAATAAAGAGGACTGGGATGACCGGAGAGAAAAGATGCAGGTGGAGATGGAGACATTTTCACAAGAGGCATCAGAGGATGACGGAAATCTTCGGAATCAGCTTGCAGTCGAGAACCGGGAGCGGTATGATTATAAAAACTTTCTGAAAAAGTTCTCCGTACTCCGGGAGACCCTTCAGGTGGATCCGGATGCGTTTGACTATGTGTTTTATCATTATGGGATGGAGCTCTATGGGAATATGCCGTTAATTGAGCCTCTGGAGACAAAGGAGCTTCGCCGGATCGAGGATTTTGTCATCGTTATCGATACGTCTATGTCCTGCTCGGGAGAACTGGTAAAAAAGTTTCTGGAGGAAACGTATACGGTTTTGTCACAGTCGGAAACCTATTTTAAGAAGGTAAACATCCACATTATCCAATGTGACGACAAGGTGCGTCAGGATGTGAAGATCGAAAATGAGGAACAGCTTAGGAAGTATATGGAAGATCTGACGCTGCAGGGAATGGGCGGAACAGACTTCAGGCCGGCCTTCCTCTATGTGGAGCAGCTGATGCGGGCTCAACGGTTTTCCGCATTGAAGGGGCTTATATACTTCACGGACGGAAAGGGGATCTATCCGGTAAAGATGCCTCCTTATGATACGGCATTTGTTTTTATGGAGGAGAGCTATTCAGATGTAGATGTGCCCCCATGGGCCATCAAGATCATTCTGACCCCACAGGAGCTGGGAGAGGAAGTCGGAGGTATAAATTGATATGGATATAAAGCGGGCAAAAGAGGAGATCAGGCATACGATCGAAGCATATTTAATGAAAAACAGCCATGGCGAATATATGATACCGTCTATGCGCCAGAGGCCGGTGCTGCTTATGGGGCCGCCCGGGATCGGAAAGACGCAGATCATGGAGCAGGTGGCAAGAGAATGCGGGATCGCCCTTGTGGCATACACGATCACACATCATACAAGGCAGAGTGCGATCGGCCTGCCGTTTATATCGGAAAAGGAGTACGGCGGAGAGAAAAAACAGGTGACGGAGTATACCATGAGCGAGATCGTGGCCTCTGTTTATGATAAAATGGAGGAGACCGGTCTTCGTGAAGGCATCCTGTTTATCGACGAGGTGAATTGTGTTTCCGAAACGCTGGCTCCCGCCATGCTGCAGTTTTTACAGTATAAGACCTTTGGAAATCATAAGATCCCGGACGGATGGATCATTACAGCGGCCGGAAATCCACCGGAATACAATAAATCCGTCAGAGAGTTTGATATTGCGACACTGGATCGGATAAAGAGGATCGATGTGGAGGCAGATTTCAACGTATGGAAGGAATATGCCGCGAAGGTAAATATCCATTCGGCAGTGTTGTCTTACCTGACGGCACGTCCGCAGTATTTCTATCAGGTGGAAACAACAGTGGACGGAAAGATATTTGCGACACCGAGAGGCTGGGAGGATCTGTCTGAATTTCTCGAGGTGTATGAGAGGCTTGATCTTCCGTTTGACCGGGAGGTGGTCGGACAGTATATCCAGCATGCAAAGATCGCAAAGGACTTTGCCGCCTATCTGGAGCTTTACCGCAAATATCAGTCTCTTTACCAGATCGATGAGATCCTTTCGGGAAACCGCAGCGAGGCGTTGATGGAGCAGGCAGCCCGTGCCCCGTTTGATGAAAGGCTTTCGGTCATCAGCCTGATCCTTTCCAAGCTGAATAATGAATTTCGCAGGATCGCGAACCGGGAAAATATCCTCGAGCTGGTCTTTGGCAGGTTAAAGACATATAAGGAGAGTCAGGAGGCCGAGGAGCAGCCCTTCGGATATATGGAGCAGCTTCTGGAGGAGTTCCGCCTTGAATATGAGGGAAAGAAAAAGGCCGGACTTCTGACCCGGGATGAGCAGTATGAATACCGGGATGCCGGAGAGCTCCTTGGCAGATATGCACAGGCCGTAAGAGGCAAAACCGAGAACCGGAAGGACGAGGTCTTTTCCCGACTTGCCGACCTGTTCGGAAAAGACCGGGAGGAATATGAAACGCTTTGCCGGGATGGCCTTGGGATGTTAGAGTATGCGTTTGATTTTATGGAAGGAACCTTTGGAGACAGTCAGGAGATGGTCATCTTCATTACAGAGCTCAATACCAGCTATTATGCCGTTCGTTTTCTGGAGGAAAATGAGTGTGAGCGATATTTCCAATATAACAAGCGCCTGCTGTTTGAGGACAGAGAGAAGGATATCCTGACCAGACTGGACAGGCTGGGATAAACGCTTTGCGACAAGGTGAAGTATTGAAATCCCTCACAAATCTCACAGTTGTTTGACTAAAAAAGCAGGCCACCATGGGGAAAGCACCTGCATCAGGAGGAATGAAAAATGCAATATGAAGGAACATTATATCGTCCGCCGAGTGAGGCGTACAGCCTGATCATTCAGGTAACTATCGGATGTGCCCACAATAAATGTACGTTCTGCAACATGTACCGGGAAAAGAAATTCAGAGTCCGGACAAAAGAGGAGATCATGAAGGATCTGGATGAATGCTATTCCTATTACGGCTCCAGAGTCCGCCGCGTGTTCTTTGCGGACGGAGATGCCCTTGTGGTCAAGACCGAGATGCTTCTGGAGCTTCTTCAATATGTTCATGAGAAATTTCCGTTTGTGGAACGAATTGCGTCTTACGGAACAGCAAAGGACGTGCTGAAAAAATCAGAGGAAGATTTAAAGGCACTTGCCGAGGCCGGACTGGAGCTTATCTATCTCGGAGCAGAATCCGGAGATGACCGGGTCTTAGAGCATATCAATAAGGGCGTAACGGCGGCAGAGATCATTGAGGCCGGACAGAAGCTGAAACGATGCGGATTAAAAACATCGGTTACTTTGATCTCCGGGCTGGGGGGAAGAAAGGGGATCCGCGAGCATGCGATAAAATCCGCGGAGCTGATCACCGGGATGAATCCGGAGTATGCCTCCTTCCTGACGCTCAGGCTTTATGAAGGCACAAAGATGAACGAGGAGGTCAAAAGCGGTCAGATGGAGTTAATCACTCCGGATGAGATCGTGGAGGAGATGGAGCTGTTCCTCAAACATGTCGATTCTCCGGGAACAATATTCCGCACAAATCACGCTTCCAATTATTTTGTTCTTGCAGGTACACTCAATGAGGATATCCCGCGGATGCTGGCAGAAATGGAAGAAGCCAAAGAAAAACAGGGATATCGGCTGGAAGAATGGCGGAGGCATATTTAGATCCGGCCGCGTCTTTTGGCAGGGATCTGTCTGGCGAGCGCTCTCTGGTTCGGCTGTCTGCTCTGCGATACGTACATTGGGTACAGAGAGGGAGAAAAGGACTTAAAAAAATTATATGAGCAGAAGGAACAGATAGAAAAACAGATAGAAAAACAGATAGAAAAACAAATCGAAGGATCGATAAGAGAACAGGCAGAGAAAGCGCCGGGAGAATCGGCAAAGGAATCGATTGGAGAACCATCAGGCGAACCGACAAAGGAATGGTCAGGAGAACCTACCGGAGAACAGCTTGTCTGCCGGTTAAAGGAGATCAATGCAGACGTGGCAGGCTGGATACAGATCGACGGCACCCCCATCAATTATCCGGTCATGCACACGCCACAGGATCCGGATTTTTATCTCTCCCACGGGTTTGATAAAAAAAGCTCGGTCTACGGCATGATCTATATGGATGCAGGCTGCAGCCCGGATAAGGACGGTATGAATTATCTTCTGTACGGCCATCACATGAAAAACGGCTCCATGTTTGCCTCACTGAAGCGTTATCAAAGCGAGGAATACTGTAAAAAAAATCCGCAGATCCGATTTGACCTTACGGATTCCTGCGGAAAGTGGGAGATATTTGCTGTTTTAAGGATTTCTGCCGCAGATCTTACCCGGGAGAAAAATAAGATGCTGGCCGCCCGGACAAGGGAGAGCTATCAGGCTCTGATGGAATTTATAGAAGAAAACCGCCTGTATGATACAGGCGGTCTTCCGCAATGGCCTCAAAAGCTTTTAACCCTTGTGACCTGCGAATATACGGAAAAAGACGGAAGATTGTTTGTTTTTGCACGCAGACTCCAGTAAAAGCATTTCCTTGCGGTATCATCTGTTTCGTTCATAATAAAAGATGTACTGCTGAAGGACGCCGGAAAAGCCCTGATAGCGGGAAAAGTGTTCTTTTATAAGAAAGTCATAATAGCGGGCCTTCGGAAGCCCGGCGGGTATATGGCTTTTTGGAGCGTATTCCCGGTCAAGGATCTTTTTGATCCATGTATCGACCGGAAAGGCATCGATATGGTGCAGCCCGAAAAGGCAGATGCAGTTTGCAACCTTTTCTCCGATCCCGTAAAAGCCGGTCAGATAGTTCATTGCCTCCGGGTAGGACAGGGAGGGGAGGAGCGCAAGGTCAAGTCTGCCCTCGCAGGCGTCCTTACAGACCCGGTGGATATATTTGGCACGGTATCCAAGCTTTAAGTCGAGAAGCTCCTCAAGAGAGGCCTGTGAAAGCTGTGCAGGCGTCGGGAACGCATAGACAGTGCCTGACGGCTCTCCGGCAGGCGTAAGGGGCGTTCCATAGCGGCGGCTAAGGACTTCCACAAGATTTCGGATTGCCGGTATGGTCTTCTGCTGGGAGATAATGAAGGTGATGATCATTTCCCACGGATCCTGCCGCAGGATCCGGATCCCATGCCCAAATTCTCCGGCCTCCTTCAGATAGAGGTCGAAGGTGTCGATCAAGGCGAGGATCGCAGCATAATCGGTATCCATATCAAAATAATTTTCCCAGAACGGAAGCTCGCTTTCCGGGCAGAAAAATTCCACAGAGTCCTTTTTCTGCCGGGCCTTTAAAAATTTTGTGCCGCTGATGATGGTATAGGTATGCTCCGAATCCGGACATGGTGTCATGCGGAAGCATTGTCCGGAGCCGGCAATCTGCTCCAGATCAAAGCAGGAGGCGGAAACAGGGATCCAGCGTGTCTTTTGTATCATGTTCCTGTCCGGATTAAAGCTCTGC
>Ga0129312_1000815_pt1 | contig 22155 bp, 20 predicted proteins | sample O827metagenome_FD_94434 | JGI IMG/M metagenome (GOLD analysis project Ga0129312, IMG submission 94434) | Orangutan group fecal microbial communities from Wisconsin, USA - O827 metagenome | ecosystem: Host-associated > Mammals > Digestive system > Large intestine > Fecal | place: USA: Wisconsin... | reverse complement strand
CCGCATCCTTAAATCTCTATATGCATATACGAAAGCTTCCGTACAGAGCCATCTTCGGAACAGCCGCTGCGAAGCTTAAGACTCTGTCTGCTATATCGCAGTCCGCACAAAACAGATCTCATGTCGGCGAGGATCGTATATCGGAGCAGTTACGAAACGACGGTCATAACAATAAAAGCAAGTTTCAACAACAGCTTAACTTAAAGCTTCCCTCTGCGTTTTCCCTCTGCAGCACAAGACATTCTCTATGCAGCGCCATTACCGCTTCACTTGAGCAGGATCTTCCCGTGATACTCGGCATAGGCCCCGGGGTGCATCAATGTCTGCTGCCCAAATCAGAGCGCGGCATAAATTTTTATTTATATAACAAAAAGACCGATGCTTACGCACCGGTCAAAAAAGTTCGTTCTCATTTTGTTGTTGTCACCGGGATCAAGGATGATCTCCTGACTGTATCAAGCTGGGGATGCAAATATTATATCTCGCTCACGGAATATGCCCGTTACTCCAAACTTGATATGTTAGGACTGTTCTCCAATATAATATATCTTACTGAAGGAAGTCTCTGATCCTCTTGGATCTTACAGGATTACGAAGCTTACGGAGTGCCTTTGCCTCGATCTGACGAATACGCTCACGGGTAACATTGAACTCCTTACCGACCTCCTCAAGTGTACGAGGATGTCCGTCATCAAGACCGAATCTGAGCACTATTACCTGACGCTCTCTGTCTTTAAGATCTCCGAGAAGTGTATCTATATGCTCTCTGAGCATTACAGACTCAACATTCTGCTCCGGTGTCACAACATTGCTGTCCGCAACGAAATCGCCGAGGTTTGAATCATCCTCTTCACCGATAGGTGTCTCAAGCGAAGCCGGCTCTCTTGCGATCTGCAATATCTCCTCTACCTTCTCCTCAGTCATACCGAGCGCCTTGGCAAGCTCACTTGTCTTAGGCTCATAACCGAGATCGAGAGTAAGCTTTCTCTGCATCTTGGCTATCTTATTGATGGTCTCGACCATATGTACCGGTACTCTGATGGTACGTGCTCCGTCAGCAAGTGCACGTGTAACAGACTGTCTGATCCACCATGTAGCATAAGTTGAGAGCTTATAGCCCTTGGTATAATCAAACTTCTGAACTCCCTTCATAAGTCCGAGGTTGCCCTCCTGGACAAGGTCAAGGAAGCTCATTCCGCGTCCGGTATATCTCTTTGCGATACTTACAACAAGACGAAGGTTAGCCTCTATGAGTCTCTCCTTAGCCTTCTCGTCACCCTCTGCCTTACGCTTTGCAAGCTCAAGCTCCTCCTCTGCGGAAAGAAGCGGAACTGTACCAATCTCCTTGAGATACATTCTGACAGGATCATCAGTGCCGACGCCCTCTAAGAGATCTATGGCATCAAGGTCTATATTGTCCTCGATATCCTTCTCATCGAACTTATCGTCATCGAAATCATCATCTCCCGTATCCACGAGAGTATCATCTATACTGTCGATCTTATCAAGATCTATATTGGCAAAATCCGTATCCGGGATAGCAATATCGTTATCATTATCCCTATCGGCATTTACAAGGTCTATGCCCTTGGCTTCAAACATAGCATAAACATCATCCATCTGATCTGCGTTGAGATCGACATCCTTGAATGAATCAGCTATTTCCTCATATGTAAGTGTATTATGATTGGCAGTCGCCTTATCGCTGAGTACCTTGATCTTTTCTAATAATTTTTCTTTTTCCAAACCGCCACTCCTTTACTTCGCCTATTGCTCATACTTTTGACCATGTATCAGCCCTTGACCCATATTGAGATTGCACTGATCACGGTAAGTACAAACAGCAGCAGTCCCAAACAGGCATATATAACTCCTGCTGCCTTCTTTTTGGAATTTCTCTTATACGCCGCAAACAAAAACCAGGTGTTAAAAAAGCTAAGCAACGACGCAAGAAAGAAAATCAGCGGAAAAAGAAACATGTAACGGGCAGGACGCAAAATCGCAAAGCATGCCATAACCATGATCAGAATACCGATAATGATATGGGCCATGTCAATGATCGTACCGAGTTTTCTCGGTGAATAGCTGCCTCTTGTAGACATAGGAATCCCTTTCCAAACATTTGGTTATCAATTATAACACAAACTCAACAAAAAAATCAAGATTTGTCTCAAAAATATTACACGCTCATCCTTCTCTGCCTTGCGGCCTCAAAGCTTATGACCGAGGCTGCAACAGCAGCATTAAGCGACTCTGTGGCACCGCACATAGGTATAAGTATATTTTGATCGGCACACCCGGAGAGTTCCTCACTTAGGCCATGTGCTTCGTTACCAATCATAATCGCGGATGCAGCGCGGTAATCAACACTTGCATAGTCAACGGCTCCGTCAAGTCTTGCCGCATATATGCGTACCGGCTCGCCGCCTGTATATTCACCCGCTGCCAATGCTCCCGCAGCCTTGACTACATCATCTACCACAACAAACGGAAGTCTTAAGAGCGCACCCATGGTAGAGCGCACGACCTTAGGTGAATATGCATCCACGGTCTCCTTATTCATGATGATGCCTGTTACTCCCGCAGCCTCTGCCATCCTTATGATAGTTCCGAGATTGCCGGGATCCTGAATGGTCTCAAGTATAAGTATAAGCGGAGCCTTGACGCCTTCCGTTATAGCTCTTATGCCTCTGGTCTTACGCTGTTTTGCCACCACAAGTATGCCCTGGGGCGATACTGTATCCGAGATCTGTTTCATCTCGGAATCCTGTATCAGCTCATAGGTCACATTTTTCAGCAGCTCGGCGCAGTCTGAGACATGCCCGGAGGCTAGAAAGCTCTTGGTTACATAGACATTCTCAACATCTGCAAGATCAAGCTCTCCTGCCATCTTCGGACCGTCTACGGTATAGAGTCCCGAGGAACGTCTTACCGCAGGTTTCTTCTGTAATTCCAGTATGAATTTTTTATTTCTGCCGTCCATAAACTCAGCTTATCAGCCTTTTCTGAAGGAAGCTCTCTTACGAAGAAGCGGATCGAGGATCTTCTTTCTGATACGGAGTGAATCCGGAGTAACCTCAAGGAGCTCATCTGTATCGATGAAGTCCATGCACTGCTCAAGTGACATAACTCTCGGCGGTGTAAGATGCAATGCATCATCAGATCCCGAAGCACGTGTATTTGTAAGCTTCTTTGTCTTGCAGACATTGATCTCTACGTCCTCTGTCTTAGGTGACTGACCGATAACCATTCCGTTATATACCTTCTCACCAGGTCCGATAAAGAGTACGCCTCTCTCCTGAGCATTGAATAGTCCGTAGGTTACCGCAACACCTGTCTCGCAGGAAATGATGGAGCCTGTAGGTCTGTAGCTTAAATCTCCCTTATACGGAGCATATCCGTCAAATGCTGTATTCATGATACCCGAGCCCTTTGTATCTGTAAGGAACTCGTTTCTGTATCCGATAAGTCCTCTTGACGGTATGGAGAACTGAAGTCTTGTACTGTCTGCTCCTGTAGGTGCCATACCGATAAGCTCACCCTTTCTCTGGTTAAGCTTCTGGATAACGGCTCCGCTGTATTCCTCCGGAACGTCGATATAAGCTATCTCCATCGGCTCTAACGGCTTGCCGTTCTCGTCTGTCTTATAGAGTACCTCTGCCTTGGATACCGCAAACTCAAAGCCCTCACGTCTCATATTCTCGATAAGTACCGAGAGATGAAGCTCACCACGTCCGGAAACCTTGAAGCAGTCTGCATTTGCAGTCTCCTCGACTCTAAGTGATACGTCAGTGTTAAGCTCTCTGAAGAGTCTGTCTCTGATATGTCTTGAGGTAACAAACTTTCCTTCGGTACCTGCAAGCGGTGAATCATTTACCATGAAATACATAGCAATTGTAGGCTCTGAGATCTTCTGGAACGGGATAGCCTCGACCTTCTCAGGCGCACATACGGTATCTCCGATATGGATCTCAGGAATACCGGAGATCGCAACGATAGAACCGATACCGGCTTCTTCAACCTCTACTCTTGCAAGTCCCTCGTACTCATAAAGCTTGGAAACCTTGGTACGGATGATCTTATCACTTGAATGGTGGTTACAGATAACAACCTGCTGGTTGACCTTTATGCTGCCGTTTGAAACCTTACCGACACCGATACGTCCTACATACTCATTATAGTCAATAGTAGAAATGAGCATCTGAAGCGGCTCGTCCGGATCACCTGTCGGGCAAGGAATATGATCAATGATAGTATCAAGCAGCGGCTTCATGTCTGTGCCCGGAACATCAGGATCCATGCTTGCGATACCGGCTCTTGCCGAAGCAAATACAAACGGACAGTCGATCTGTTCGTCATTTGCACCGAGATCGAGAAGCAGTTCAAGAACCTCATCAACTACCTCTCTCGGTCTTGCGCCCGGTCTGTCTATCTTGTTGACACAAACCACAACAGGAAGCTCAAGCTCCATAGCACGTCCGAGAACGAACTTGGTCTGCGGCATAGGTCCTTCAAATGCATCGACAAGGAGCACGACTCCGTCTACCATCTTAAGTACTCGCTCAACCTCTCCTCCGAAATCGGCATGGCCGGGAGTATCTACGATATTGATCTTGTGATTGGCATAATTGATGGCTGTGTTCTTGGACAGGATGGTGATTCCTCTCTCACGTTCTATGGCATTGGAGTCCATTACACGCTCTGCAACGTCCTGATTCTCACGGAAAACGCCGCTCTGATGAAGCAGTGCGTCAACAAGTGTTGTCTTACCGTGATCGACATGTGCGATGATTGCTACGTTTCTGATGTCTTCTCTCTTTGTAATCATATAGCCCTTCTGTATCTTAAAACTAAATATTGTTCTTTGTTCTCTGTAAATGTTTCCTTCGGCTGCTTATTACGCCTGCACGCTTAACTGCGCTTATATCGGCTTAGTAGCCTCTTGCCTCTATGGCTCTCTGCGCATAATTGCTCTCCGGATGCTCTCCGACTATGCTGTCAAACAGGCTGTTGGCCTCAGCCACGCGTCCGTCTGACTGATAGAGTCTCGCAAGCAGGTACATAGCCTCGGGATCGTCGGCCTTGATTGTGAGCGCGAGCTTATAGTAATACTCCGCTCTCTCCTTGTTTCCGCCGTTCCAGTTCTCCGTGCCCTTTTCCACTATGGAGTTGAATGCATCATTCATCATTATACGATCCACAGACTGCAGCTGGCTTAAGAGCGGCTCTGAAGTAACAAGCGAACGATCTATAGAGGTATATTCCGCTACGGCCTCCTCTATATTTCCGGCATTATAATCCGAGGCAATGCTGTTAAGCTTCTCATACATATCCGTAAATGCGGCATTTTCAGCCTCATAGGCATCAAGCTTTTGCTTGACGTCGTTATATTGGATATTAAGCGAATCATAGTTGGAGTTAAGCTCCGTATATCTGGCATTGACCTCACTGAGCTCCGCACTGTTTTCCGCAACAGCCTTGTTCAGATCGTCACTGTAGCCTCGCCTTATAGTCGGCAGCACCAGTATATAGAAGCACAGTATACCGAGCAGCACGCCTATCGTTATATGCAGCACTATCCTGTCAGTGCCTACATTGCCGCTTTGCTTGGGGATGATAACATCTCCGTCCTCAAGCTCTCTGTGGGAAAATGCATTCTTAAGCTTGGCTTTTTCTATATCCGCCTTGCCCGTGGAACGCTTGACCTCCTCCATCAGTACACTCGCCTGCGGATTGTTGTGATCTATACGCAGTACCTCAAGCAGTCCGCGTCCGGCCTTGATATAATCACCGGACTGCATATAGAGCACGGCAAGCAGAAGCTGTGCCTTGACGAAATTAGGCTTTTTCTTGGTAATATCCCTAAGCTCTATAACAGCAAAATCCTCACCGTCATGCTGCGCTATGTAGAGTGCCTGATTGAAGCGCTTGACAAGATCCGAATCCTGTTCTATTACAACAGCCTTGCGCTGTATCTCATCCAGAAAATGATCTGCCCTGTTGTTGACCGGATCCGGATCAAAGTTATAACTTATGATCCACTGAACCAGAGCATCTGCAGTCTCTCCCATCTCGTAAAAGATGAGTCCAAGCAGATTACGTGCATCCGTACAGGTCTTATCGTAATGAAGCGCTTCCTTAAGATAGACGGCAGCACCGCTCAAATCGTTGAGCTGCGCCCTTTCAAGCCCGACATTATAATATGCATTTGCAATTTTTCTAAAGCTCGTCTTAACCTTCATTCACATAACCATCGTCGGCATTGCCGTGTACAGTCTCAGGAGGTGCCTCGTAGCTCTTCTCCGCTGCGGGAGAAACCACATTTTTCACAAGCTGCATCATCAGATCGTTCATATCCGTAAGATTCATGCCTGCGATTGCATCCTCGATATTGTCCACATCAAGCGACGGCTTGAAGTGCTTTATTTCTTCCTGATAATTGATCATATAATTACCCGTCGGATCCGCTTTCACTCAGGATTTTAAGCAAAAGCGGATATATAAAAATGATTTATAGGCTCAGGCTGCGGTCTTCCTTCCGGAAACCGCAGACACAACAGACTGCACAAGCTGTCAGTATATCACCGGACTGCTTCCGTCTGCGTACAGCAGCTCTCTTACTCTCTCAGGAACAAGCCTTCCGTTGCTAAGCTCTGTAAGCTTAGCGTTAAAGCCAGCCTCCGCATCAATTCTCACAAGATAAGTAAGCGTACAGTCCGCACCGTACTCCTCATTCAAGCTATGAATACCTAAGTTTGCGGCAAGACGCTTGACCTTCTCCGCAAGAGAATAGTCACAGCTAAGCCTCAGCTCGACTCCGTTTGTAAGCTCGCTTATCTCCGAGGCTGCAAGCCCCTCCTTAAGCGAATCGGAATAGGCTCTCACGAGTCCTCCGGTTCCGAGCAGAGTACCTCCGAAATATCTTGTAACTACAGCGCAGACATCATAGAGATCCGTGCCCTTAAGTATCTCCAGCATAGGCTTGCCCGCAGTACCCTGAGGTTCTCCGTCATCACCCGAACGCTCAAATACATTATCGGGATCACCTATACGCATCGCAAAGCAATTATGCCTCGCATCGTAATGCTTCTTGCGTATCTCCTCGATAAAGGCACGAGCCTCTTCCTCACTTCTTACTGTCCTTAATGCACACAGAAAATGTGATTTCTTGACCTCCACATCGGAGCTTCCCGGAAGCGTTATTATATTGTGCTTTTTCTCATTTGCCATATTCCGTTCTGCTCCTCAATGTTTATGTTTCGATGTGCCTATCCTTCTGGAGAGCATCTTTTGTCAGCATCGCTTTTCAAGGCTGCTCTTCCGGAAACTCACAGCCTCATACACAGCTAAAGTATCAGTTTTAAAAGGCTGTGAGTTTCAAAGCCCTGCTGTATCTGTAAGTATAGGAATATAATAAGCTATACCCCTTATTTATACAGACAGCTCTGTGCTTATCAGAATCCCGCCGGCTCCTTGATCTCGCCGGTGATCACCATTGAGATCACCTCAAGCACAGGTCCCTCGCCCTCATATTCCGGGCGATCCTGTACCGAGAACTTAGCCTTAAGGTGTACCCATTCGCCGTTCTTGTACTTATCGATATCCTTGTAATGCGCAAGATATCCGAGGAAAGCCATGTCATTCTCACAGCAGGTCATAGACATACGTCCCGGCACGAACATTCCCTTGTCAAACTTTGGCGATCTCATGATCCTTGCCGTAAAATCAACGGTCTTGCCAACATATCTCTCCGGATAATCTCTCGCATCAAGATACCAGGTTCCGTAATGCTCAGGCTTGATGATGACCTCATCTCCCTTAACATCATACGGAAGCTCCTCATCCAGAGTCTCAAGCTCGATCTCGCCGTATTTATTCTCCATGACAAGCATTGAGCCCTGCTGCATCATAGGTCTTAACTGTCTCTTAAAGCCAAGCAGCTCCTCATGCGTCTTGTCGTCACAGCGGTTAACTATGCAAAGCTCGGTATTCCTAAGCATAGGACCCATAAGAGCCTTCATGTTGCTAAGATATGCACCGAGAGTAGTTCCGTCCATTACGGTTATCTGCTGGTACAGCACCCAATCGTCAGGGAAATCTATCTCGCCCGGATCGCCCCACATACCGTTGTACTCGATAATAACTCTCTCGCAGCGGTTCTTCTTGAGCTGCTCGGCAAGAAACTCTCTGGTAAGCTGCTCCTTGTCATCAACTGTCACCATAAAGGTCTTCTCACGTCCGAGGAGCTTGGAGTCATACTCGACTTCGCCCTCCTCGCAGACTATGAGCAGAGTATTGCCCTCAATATGGAAATACTCCTCGCCTATGGTGTAAACGATAAATGCAGTCTTGCCCGACTCCAGAAATCCGTTTACGAGAAATACAGGTATCTCATCGATCTTAATTTCATCAACCATAAAAATGTTTCCTTTATTCAGATCCTCTGATGAATATCAGTCTCTTGTATATATATCAATTCTCTTAGAAGAACAGAGCCTTAAGCTCCTCCTCGTTAAGCTTGCTTCCGATCACGCATACCTTACCTGTGTAATCAGGCTCACCGTTTCTGATCTCGTACTCACCCGGAACCATATCGAAATAATACCAGGTATCGGCATCTGAAGCCTTGATCATACCCTTTGATCTGAGGATAGCAACATCCTCGTCCTCTGAAAGCTTATTCAAGATGCTCTCAAGCTTATCCTTGGAAACCGGCGGTACATTGGTCCAGCCGAAGGACTCGAATACCTCATCCGCATCATGTCCGTGATGATGGTGATGATGTCCCTCATGCTCGTCATGATGATGTCCGCAGCAGCAATGATGCTCTTCGTCATGCTCATGATCGTGATGATGCTCGTGCTCATGCTCTTCATCATCATGGTCATGGTGGCAGCAATGTCCGTCCTCATGATCGTGGTGGTGACAATGCTCATGCTCTTCGTCGTCATGATCGTGGTCATGATGGCAATGTTCATGATCGTGGTCATCATCCTCGTGGTCGTGATGGCAGCAATGATGCTCGTGCTCCTCGTCATCATCCTCATCATGGTCGTGGTGACAGCAATGATGATCATGCTCCTCGTCATCATGGTGATGATGTCCGCAGCAATGTCCGTCGTGGTGATGATGAGCCATATGCTCCTCCTCACTCTCTCCGTCCGGCTCGTTAAGAGCCTCCTTACGCATATCCTCAAGCATATCGTCACGCTTCTCGATGATCTCAAGCAGTCTCTCTCCCTTAAGCTCGCTTACAGGAGTTGTGATGATCTCCGCCTGAGGATTAAGTCCTCTGATAAGCTCAACGTCCTTATCGATAACAGCCTGATCGGCTATATCTGTTCTGCTGAGTACTACAGTACCGGCATACTGAACCTGATTGTTGAAGAACTCACCGAAGTTCTTCATATACATCTTGCACTTCTTGGCATCTACCACCGTAACGGCAGAGTTAAGCACTACATCAAGATGAGCCGAAGCATCTGTTACAGCCTTCATGATATCAGAGAGCTTACCAACTCCCGAAGGCTCTATGATAACACGCTCAGGTGTGAAGGTCTCTATGACCTCCTTAAGCGCCTTCTCAAAATCACCTACAAGAGAACAGCAGATGCAGCCCTGTGACATTTCCTTGATCTCAATGCCCGCATTCTTAAGAAATCCGCCGTCAATGGCGATCTCACCGAATTCATTCTCAATAAGCACGACCTTCTCATTCTTAAGGACTTCGCCTACAAGCTTCTTGATGAAAGTAGTCTTACCTGCTCCCAAAAATCCCGATATGACATCTATCTTAGTCATATATAATCACTTCCTTATCTATTGCAAACATTTACTCTTATAAAAATCTGTCTTATATCGATAATCACCTATCATGCCTCAAAAGCCTGTCCGCTGCTACAGCAAAGCTTAAATAAAGCCCCACTATTCTCGCTCTGAGCGCGGTCTCTTGCGGCAATTTTCACATTTACGCGAGCGCTCATCTTGCGAAACGTTTTTGTTTTATAGAACGCAATTTCCTATGAGAAAATCACAGCTTCATTAAGGCACGTATGCCGAGCGTCTGCAGCTTGGCATATTCGGGGCATTCTCAGCACCCGCATGCCTCCTTGCATACGCTCGGCTATAAATCAATAATTACTTCTTTTCAACACCGATTTCGGCTTCCTCACCGTTGATATCCCAGGTCTTGGTATATCCGTGCGGTGCACCGAATTCGATCTCGTCAGCCATGCAGTCGTGAAGGATAACATCCTTATACTGCTCTGCTGCTGTCTCAAGCTTGCCGGAGGTCTTGATGCTGATCACGATATGATCCATTACCTCAAAGCCTGCTTCCTTACGCATGGTCTGTACCTTAGAGATGATCTCACGCATAAGTCCTTCGGCTACAAGCTCCTCACTTAAGTTTGTATCAAGAACGACTGTAGTATGAGCATCCTCCTCGGTTACGAAACCGCCCTTCTTGGACGAATCGATAAGCAGATCATCCTTGGTAAGCTCGATTGCTGTTCCGTCAGGAGCATTAAACTTAAGAGCACCCTCGCTGTTAAGAGTATCCATAGCGGCAGAGCCGTCGATATCGCTTAAGTACTGTCTGATAAATCCTAAGTTCTTGCCGTACTTAGGTCCTACAGTCTTAAGCTGCGGCTTGAAGGTATAAGCCGTAAACTCTCTCAAGTCATCCTTAAACTCAACAGTCTTTAAGTTAAGCTCATCCTTAAGTATATCCTTGTAGTAGTCTCCGAGAACCATATCCGAACGAACGAACATACCCGCGATAGGCTGACGGTTCTTAAGTCCGGAAGCATTTCTTGCCGCACGTCCGAGGATAACTATGCTGAGCACCTCGTCCATGGACTTCTCAAGTGTAGTATCAACGCGTGACTCATCATATACCGGGAAGTCGCACAGATGTACCGACTCCTTGGCAGTCTTATCCACAGAGCAAACCATGTTGCGGTAGATATTATCTGTCATGAACGGTATGAAAGGAGCTGCGCAAAGCACGGTATTAAGCAGAGCGGTATAGAGTGTCATATAGGCATCTATCTTGTCCTGCTCCATGCCCTTTCTCCAGAAACGCTCACGTGAACGTCTTACATACCAGTTAGAGAGATCGTCTACAAAGTCCTCAAGAGCCGCACAAGCCTCAGGTATCTTGTAAGCAGACATATTGCTGTCAACGGCCTTGATCATAGTGTTCATCTTGGAAAGTATCCATCTGTCCATAACAGAGAGACCTTCCTTGCGAAGCTCGTACTTTGTAGGATCGAAGTTATCTATATTTGCATAAAGAATGTAGAATGCATAAGTATTCCACAAAGTTCCGAGGAACTTTCTCTGTCCTTCAACCACTGCCTTGCCGTAGAAACGGTTAGGAAGCCACGGAGCCGAGTTGGTATAGAAATACCATCTGATAGCATCCGCGCCGTAGGTATTAAGTGCATCTACAGGATCTACCGCATTGCCCTTAGACTTTGACATCTTCTGTCCGTTCTCATCCTGAACATGACCGAGTACGATAACATTTTCATAAGGAGCCTTGTTAAAGAGCAGTGTAGACTCTGCAAGCAGTGAATAGAACCATCCGCGGGTCTGATCGACTGCCTCTGAGATAAACTGCGCCGGGAACTCCTTGTGGAAGAGCTCCTGATTCTCAAACGGATAATGATGCTGTGCGAAAGGCATTGCACCCGAATCGAACCAGCAGTCGATAACGTCTGTGACTCTGGTCATCTCCTTGCCGCACTCAGGGCACTTAAGCTTAACTCTGTCGATATAAGGACGATGCAGCTCTATGCCGCCCTTCTCGCTCCAGCCCTTATCTCCTGCTGCCTTAAGCTCTGCAAGCACCTCATCATAGTTTGTGCTCTCTTCCTTAAGCTGCTTACGGCTTCCGACACACTCTCTGTGTCCGCATTCACACTCCCAGATCGGAAGCGGAGTGCCCCAGTAACGGTTACGTGAGAGCGCCCAGTCCTGAACGTTCGCTATCCACTCACCGAAACGTCCCTTACCGATAGTCTCAGGGATCCAGTTGATAGTAGCATTATTACGTACAAGATCATCCTTAACCTTGCTCATGGCAATGTACCAGGACTCTCTTGCATAATAGATAAGCGGAGTATTGCATCTCCAGCAATGCGGATAGCTATGCTCGAATACAGGCGCATCAAAGAGCAGGCCTCTCTCCTCAAGGTTCTTGAGGATCATAGGATCTGCCTTCTTGACAAATACACCCTTCCACTCGCTCTCGTCGGTCATGTTGCCCTTACCGTCAACAAGCTGTACGAAAGGAAGATCATACTTTCTGCCGACCTTGGCATCATCCTCACCGAAGGCAGGAGCAATATGTACGACTCCGGTACCGTCACTCATGGTAACGTAATCATCACATACTACAAAATGAGCCTTCTTGTGCTGCTTCTCTGCAAGCTTGGCTGCAGTCTCGAAGAGCGGTACATACTCCTTGTACTCAAGGTCTTTGCCCTTCATGGTCTCAAGTATCTCGATATTTTCACCGAGCTTGGACTTAAGAGCATCTGCAAGATAATAAACCCTGCCGTCCTCAGCCTTACACTTGATATAGGTCTCATCCGGATTTACGCAGAGTGCGACGTTGGAAGGAAGCGTCCAAGGTGTTGTTGTCCATGCAAGGATGTATGCATCCTCGTCTACGCATTTAAAGCGAACAATAGCTGAACGATCCTTGACATCCTTATAACCCTGGGCAACCTCGTGTGAAGAAAGCGGAGTTCCGCAGCGCGGGCAATAAGGAACTACCTTGAAGCCCTTATACAAAAGTCCCTTGTCCCAGATCTCCTTGAGAGCCCAGAACTCAGACTCGATATAATCATCATAATATGTAACGTAAGGATGCTCCATATCTGCCCAGAAGCCTACTGTAAATGAGAAATCCTCCCACATAGACTTATACTTCCAGACATTCTCCTTACAAAGCTCAACGAATGGAGCGATACCGTAAGACTCTATCTGCTCCTTACCGTTAATGCCTATCTGCTTCTCGACTTCAAGCTCTACCGGAAGACCGTGTGTATCCCAGCCTGCCTTACGCGGAACCATCTTGCCCTTCATAGTCTGATAACGTGGGATCAGGTCCTTAATGCAGCGTGTAAGCACATGTCCGATATGCGGCTTACCGTTGGCTGTCGGCGGTCCGTCATAGAAAACATAACTCGGATCACCCTCATGCTCTTTGATTGACTTCTCGAAGATGTCATTATCCTTCCAGAACTGTTCTACTTCTTTCTCTCTGCCGACAAAGTCCATGGACGTGTCGACCTTCTTGTACATCGCCATTTCATTCCTCCTCTGATAATGGTGTGAATATATTTGAACGAGTCAGTAAGCCATAGGACCATCCCCTTTAAAATACGGATACGGTCTTATGGCTTGTGACTTTGTTTTCTTATATAGCCTCTGCCCGTACATTGACGAACAAAGCTTAAAGTCAAATTAGTTAAACTGCCTAACAATATAGCAGAATTTTAGTCATTATGCAAGAAACTACGGGCAGACTCATAGGCTCTGCGGTCTCATTTTTTCTAATGACTAAGGATAATTCCATTTATGTCGGGCTGCTGCATAATTTCCTGCGGAAAATACCGCTGAGCCTTCCGCTGCAAGGCATATATGTACATTTTAATATGTATGCTTATGTATGCAGTTATCTATCTTTATCTATCCGAGCAGCAGCTTGCTCAATATCATGCTCTGTGCAGTATCACATCGCAGATTCCGTCCACATCCTCAAGCGCAAGATCACTGTACAAAGGAAGTGTCAGCACACTCTCGGATATCTTAAGCGCAACCGGCGTATCCTTAGGATCAAAATGTCCCTCATAGCACTCAAAGGCACTCGTAAGCGGATAAAAATATTTTCTTGCATGTATGCCCTCCGCAAGAAGTCTGTCATACACACTGTCTCTCGACTCTCCGAAGATTTCCGGATCAAAGACTACCGGGAAATATGCATAATTCTTCTCAACAAAAGGCTGAGTAACCGGAAGCTTAAGTCCCGGCACTCCGTCAAGCCGTTCCATATAGCGCTCATACACTATCTTACGCTTTGCTATCTCGGCATCCACATGACGCAGATTACAGATACCCATGGCAGCCGCAAATTCATTCATCTTGGCATTGCCGCCCACAGTCTTGACATGCAGCTCATCGACTATGCCGAAGTTCTTGACAAAATAAAGCTCGTCACGAAGTGCCTCGTCATTAAAGCATACCGCACCGCCCTCTATGGTATTAAACACCTTGGTCGCATGGAAGCTGAGCATGGAGGCATCTCCGAAGCTTGTCACTCTCTTGTCCTTATACTTTACACCGAAGCAATGTGCCGCATCATATATAAGCTTAAGTCCGTGTCTGTCAGCAATATCCTTAAGTTTTTCCACCTCACAGACATTTCCGTAAACATGCACGGGAACTATGGCTGAGGTCTTATCCGTGATAAGGCTCTCTATCTTGTCCGCATCTATGGTATAGTCATCCTCTCTGATATCGCAAAATACCGGAGTAAGACCGTTTCTTATTATAGCATGAGTGGTCGAAGCAAAGGTAAATGGTGTAGTAATGACCTCTCCCTCAAGCTTCATGACCTGCAGCAGCATCTCGAGCGCCATATGTCCGTTCGTAAAAAGCTGCAGCCCCGGAACGCCGAGATACGCCTTAAGCTCCCGCTCAAGTTCCTGATGCTTTACGCCCATATTGGTGAGCCAATGCGTATCCCACAGCTCCCTTATCTCATCTATATACTCGTCAAAGTCAGGCATTGACGATCTTGTAACAAGTATGTTTTTGTTCATTTTGCTCTTTCAACACTAAAAATAAATTACTTCCTGAATCCAAGCTCCCTGCACTTATCAAGTGCGGCTGCAATAACCTGATCCATGTCATAATACTTATACTCTCCGAGGCGTCCTCCGAATATCACTTTGGACTCCGCATCGGCAAGCTGCCTGTACTCCTTGTACAGCTTACCGTTCTTATCGTCATTTACCGGATAATAAGGCTCATCTCCCGGCTTCCACTCTGAGCTGTACTCACGGCTGATAACGGTCTTAGGCAGCTCATTGCCGGCCTCATCCTTACCGAACTCAAACCACTTATGCTCTATGATACGAGTCCACGGGGTCTCTCTGTCTGTATAGTTCACTGCCGCATTTCCCTGGAAATTAGGCTTATCGAGCACTTCATTTTCAAAACGAACAGAACGATACTCAAGATTGCCAAGCTTATAATCAAAATATGCATCGATCGCACCCGTATAGATTACCTTGTCAGCCATGGCATCATACTCCGCCTTATGCTCAAGATAATCCACACCGAGACGCAGTTCTATGCCGTCAAGCATATTTGCGACCATCTTGGTATATCCGCCGACAGGGATTCCCTGATAAAGCGCATTAAAGTAATTGTTATCAAAGGTAAGTCTTACCGGAAGTCTCTTGATTATGAACGACGGAAGTTCCTTACAGTCACGTCCCCACTGCTTCTCCGTGTAGCCCTTGATGAGTTTTTCGTAAATGTCTTGTCCGACGAGAGATATAGCCTGCTCCTCAAGATTGCCCGGCTCGAACGGTGCATCTGTCGCAAGTCCGCGCTCTGCCTGCTTCTTCGCAATATACTTTCTCTTCTGCTCCTCGATCTTTGCCGCAGCTTCCTCCGGAGTAACCACGCCCCACATCTTGTTAAAGGTATACATATTGAAAGGAAGCGAATAAAGCTCTCCCTTGTAATTTGCCACCGGTGAATTGGTAAAACGGTTAAACACAGCAAAGCTGTTGACATAATCCCATACCTCCTTGTTATTGGTATGGAAGATATGCGCACCGTACTTATGCACATTTATGCCCTCTACCTTCTCTGTATACACATTGCCTGCTATATTATCTCTCTTATCTATGACAAGCACAGACTTGCCTGCCACCTTAGCCTCATGTGCAAGCACAGCACCGTAAAGCCCCGATCCTACTATAAGATAATCGTACATGGTTGGTTCCTCTCTATTTGTTATGGCTTATCCTAATCTCCAATTGCTACATTTCAACTTCAATTAATGCATCTCTGTTTTCTAAATAATCATTATATAATATAATTGCTTTGAAACCAGTAATATCCTGACTTTTTGCCTTAGCATAATCAATCACATCATATGCATCTCGTTCAGATGTCACTCCCATTCCAAAGCAGTAACCTAATATAATAAATTGATCAAATTCATCAAAGCAATCTACATATTTTGAATATTTTTCAACAAGTTTATCTGCATACAATTTCTTTAGTTCACTATAATTAATTAATTTTGTACCAATTGCAGCTACCGACTCAAAGTCCATGCATTTATATTCTTCAGCTTTTATGCCATGTTTTTTCTAGCTTCATTATGTATATAATCTGAGTTTAATCCCCTCTGAAAACTACTATCAACTATGTTATTAAGCACGGATTCATATTCATCTGTCAATTCATACAATTCAATTCCAATACACGAATTTAAAGAATCATTTATCAACTTAAAGTCAGGTCTAACACACTTTTCAATATTATATCCGGAAAACATTTCCGGACAAATTGAATAAGTCCTTGCAAGAGCAGCATACTCATTCCTTGCTTTCATATCTTCATTATAATTTTTACCGAATTTAAACTTCTCTTCTAACATAAATTTAATTTTTTTGTATAGTAGCCTACGTTTATCAATTGGAAGATTATGCTCATAAATTAACATTGAAAATGCATCAAAAACCACTCTATACTTATCACTCTTGACTGTTTTCTTCGCATTTTTAAAAGAATCATACTCAAATGACTGCTTGTCTACTATATCACGTCCCAATTTTAATATAATCTCGTCATCATTCATAGCTTAACAATCCTCACTACTATCAAGCTCATTTGTAAGTTCAATTCTTTACCCATTAATATCAGCTATGGTAAACTAATTATATATTGTACCTATTCTACTAAATCAATCAAGAGACGAAGTTTTAGCGTTCAATCTTTTTTCACGAAATGCTCAATAACATTGTCTAACATAATGTCATCAAATTTTTTACCGGAGAATACACCATTACAAATTTCCATTAACCAATCGACATCTTTGGATGAAAGTTTGCTCTGAAATAAACGAAGAAATATGATAGTTGATAGCATTAAACAATTCCATATCCTTGTAATAAATGAAGCCAATCTAAATGTTTTACCTTTAACCCGTTAGGAACGTCCGCAGCCATGCGCACCTACAAAACAAGCGCAAAGCCCTATTGAATAAGGTTTTTGCGCTTATCTGCTATCAAAAATCGGACATTGAATGTCATCTTTAAGAGATTACATATTTAACTTTTAAGTCATTCAGATTTGTCTGGTAGGATAAGTACTGATCCTGCTGTAATCTGCCCACCACTATTCCAGGATGAATACCGTTTTTCTTTGCAAAAGTTCTGATTTCTTCTGCTGAAATTCCTCTCGCATTGTCCTCTACAAACTCAAAATATTCGTCTTGGGGGATAAGTGTATTTCTAGAAAACATGTCAGCTTCTTTTTCTAATTTCTGAATCAGATCATCTGTTTCTAATCCGGCTTTATTTTTCTCGCTGACTAGAAGAACCTTGATTCTCTGTTGCATAACATGGCACAATTCATGGAATAAGGCAAACCAAAAGGTATCCGCATATTTTCTTCTGTCATTCAGCGCCATGATGACTTTATCTTTTCCCATCCATTTAACAGCCCCATTTACTCCGCAGTTTTTAAGATTAGGCAGTAAAACCAACGCGACACCACAGCTTTTCAGCAGTTCCTTCAATCTGGGATAAAACTGTTTGGGATCCTGTATCGTCATACTCCTAATTTCCGGAATAGATGCAGATAATTTTTTCTTATCGTATGGTTCAACCTCCATTAATGAACCAATGTTAATCGCAGTCTGAACCCAAGCATTTGCATTAATTACATTAATATCTGTAACTTCAGAAACACTAGTCCTGTATTGTACCAGGAAATCCCTCTGACTAAGAACTCTCAGTGAAGAAACCTTGAAATACCTCTGCAGTTCCATTACTTTTTCTGTTGCAACACGTGTAGTTTTAACCAGTCCCTGATCCACCCAAAATTTATAATCAAGTTGTCTTACCAACTGACATTCAGCATCAAGCCAGATCCTTTTTTCTATCTCAAGCTTCTTCCCAATATATTTCTGATTGAGATCAAGCCACATAGTAGTTGAAGTTCCAAAAACAATTGATAGCTTTAGTACCATCTCATCAGTCAAGTTTATTCTTCCGTTAACCAGATCACTTACATACTTTGGAGTAGTCTGAAGCCTCTTTGCCAATTCTTCCTGGGTAATACCCTGATCATCGATATAATCTTTTATATAGTAACCAGGATGGAATGCAATCAACTCTTTATATTCAATCTTATTCATAGTGATTAGACACCTCCCATGCTATTATTATCTCTGTAGACTTATAAACTATACTCACATCTTTTTCTTTATATTCATTTCCATCAGCATCTACAGGAATGATGACCAAGCGATATCCTGTTCTCCGTCCTGCAATATCAAGCGCATACTGGCTAACTCGTTTACCTTGTAGAGGATGCAGGTGATAAATCTGCATTTCTGCAATATCCTGTAAATTTACCGAACTCTCAATCAAGTTGATCAATGCATGAAGTTTCTCTGCAACATTGGTCGGCAAGTCTTTCCTAGCTTTTTTCAAATCTGTGCATAGTTTTTTCACCGTGTTATCATGATATCGAATTTCTATAACCGCGCCCTCCTTTCCTAAAATAAAATTACCAAAATAGTAATTTTTTTTTCTTATAGTACTACCATTCTTCATTAAATTCAACTATGAACTCCCTGAAAGATAGTAATAATCATATATGCCAATCCAGTGCTGCTAATCATCTATTAATGTCAACTACTGAAGCCAACCATAACTTACAGATCAAGGCTATCCGGATTCAACAGAAAATCCATGATACCCATAACAACAATTCCCTTTTCATTTCGCCACAACTTGATTCTATCCTTCACTACAATAATTTTCTTGAACGAATCGTCAATACGAACCAGTGAATTTTGCTCCTGCTCCATTTTTTCCCGGTCAGGAATCGCAAATGCAGATTGAATATAGTATCTGCGACTGCCAAGATTACAGACAAAATCGACCTCCAATCTCTTGCGTACGGCTTTCCCTTTTTCATTTTTTTCTGTGTGTTCAACTACACCCACATCTACGTTAAATCCTCTGACGAGAAGCTCATTGTAGATAATGTTTTCCATGATATGATTTTCTTCCTGCTGCCGGAAATTGAGCTGCGCATTACGAATCCCTACATCAGTAAAATAGTACTTATACGGTGAAGCAATATACCGCTTGCCTTTGATGTCATACCGTTCTGCCTTGCTGATAAAAAAAGCATCCAGTAGATATGATTTTCCGCATCGGCGGATACCGGTGACTACCTTTATCATGCCGTTTTCTCTTCGTTCTATCAGTCAGTTCAGATACAAGTCTCGCCTGATTTGTTCCATAGTCTCACACTCCTTACTTCGGGAAAATGTGAATAGTTGCATTTTCCCGTAATGATACTATAAATACAACCAACGGCAGTGCCAATATCATACAATGTAAACGACAAAACACATCTACCTACAAAAGTAATCGTACGGCTTAAAAGAGTTTACTTTAGCGGTCTCAGATATACTATAGATGATAGCAGAATGACTCTTTTAAAGCAGCTTGCATCATCCAGCATGGCAACCGACCTCAGTCAGCTTTCTTATAAATGAGACAGATGCCGTGTCATAAAGCATGACCTCATATCCGTTAATTTGTACTGAAGCTGCAGTCACCGGAGTTGCTGAAACTGTGTCGTGATGCATAGGCATCTCTATAAACTCTACTTGATCAGGCTCGTTATTTTGCACCATTTCATCAAGACAGGTATCTCGTGGCTTCCTTCTCTAGTAATAAAGCTTATCCTTAAGCCAGTCCTTTAGTTTTACTCCACCGGCATTATGTGCTCGAATCATTTCTGCTCCGACACTAAGACAGTTTTGTTTCATTACTGCAACTAAGTCCATATCTGATACTTCCCCTATAGTGTACTTGCGCGGTTCGTGCGACTATTACGGGCGAATAGCGTGATTCATACTATTTTTCAGACATTTTTTCAATTTTATACACTCACGTTCAAGGTGCCTGGGATTCACCGTTTACGTGATTTTCGAAAAGCATGAGCTTTCCAATGCTGATTCCTTGACTCTCTGTATAACGGTAATAATACGTTTTTATCCCGATATCGTTTTGTCTGCACCATTCCACTGTGGTTAATCCGCTGTTTTTACAGGTATGGACCATATCTGCCCACCGGCTTAGTTAGATTTGTTTATTTATCAGCTGTGTGTCCATAGTCTTGCCACCCTTTCAGATAATGCCTACAACGCCTAATGAACCTTGAGGTTCTTTAGGCGTTGTATAGTGATTATCTAAAATTCATACTCGTTGCAGTAACTTACATCTTAAATAATTTTGTTTAGAAGCTATTGCACCTACTACTCTGATTATTTTGATTACCAATAATATCTTAGCTGGACAATGGATGATTATCAAAATCTTATAAGCGATGATAAACTGCAGTGGAATATCTAGCCTTTCAAAATGTTGAATCAGTCAAGCTTATAATAATATGCACCAGCTTTTGTCATTGTTTGCACTTTGAAATCAGCATCTTTAAGAGCGCTGGTGATTAGGGATTTCTTGTACGGGACATGGAGTGTAGCAACTTTATCCATGTTATCACGAAACACTGGGAGTTTATCCCACAAGTCTTTTACCTGCTTTCTCATCCCCGTCGAACACCAGATATCGGATTTTTCCTTAAAGTCTGGATAAATGACAATAACCGGAAGCCCTTTCGTGTTAATTCCATAATCTATCTCTTCCCGCAGTGCCCTACTGTTTTTTGTATTTGCACTTAAAAACAACATGATATTCTTTGATATGTTAATCCTATCATGCAGTCTCTTTTTCAATGTTTCCCACTCACTATCATCACGAACATTATATGTTTTTGCATGAGCATCAACAAATGGGAAAGTACTATCGGCTCCTTTCCATGCTCTGAGCTGATTATAATATAGAAAATCAGGCGTAGCACTTGCACCTAAATTTGATACATTAAAAGGCTCTGCAACATAGAATGCTGCATAATTTGCTATTCTATTTGACATCTTTCTTACCTCCTTTGAATTGCCTTGAACATATCTTTATATTCATATAACTGGATATCTTCTGAATCTCCATAAATTAGGATTTCAATTTTCGAATTGAATGTAACCCCACTACTGTTGAGAGTGCAAAGCATACACCTTAGCAAAGCATCACTATATTTAGGACCATCATCAAACCTGGCAATGCCTGCACCTAGCAATGGAAGTACAACATTATAGTTGGCATATACGCGATTAATCTCTTTCCACATTTTCATAAGCATTAATTCATATTTCGCCATATTTGTGTGAACCTCATAATGAGCATTCAATTCTGCCATTGCGAGCAGTAAGTATGTATGATTATCAACACTACTCTCGTATCGGATTACTGTACCAAGTGGAAAGTTATACAAACCATCAAGATTCTTTTGGAGTCCAAGCCTAATTGCTTCGGCTTCAACAGCTTTTTCTATATCTTCCTTTTTTCCATGTTCCAAAACCAACTGTCCATGTAAGGAGTTCTTTGCAATTATTACATCATCCACTCTAGTATCAAAGTGTGAATCGCAGCCAACAACTCGTAAGCCATCAGCTTCAAATATATTGCCGCATTCAACAGATACATTTGTTCGTCGAATGGTTAAATTCACCGTATTCTTAAAGATCATACCGATAATTACATAGACAACAATGCATAATATCAAAAATACTGCAATGACGATGCCGATTCGCAACCAAATGCTTGATTCTTTCCAATCATCTAATGAAATATGCAGTTTGCGCCAGCCAGCGGTCGCAAATGCGTTTCGGAACGGCCGCTGTGCGGAGCACAACGGCCGCCGGATTTTAGTCACCTGACTACGACTTTCGCGTATTGATCTTGATTGTATAGT
>Ga0129312_1000814_pt1 | contig 22189 bp, 16 predicted proteins | sample O827metagenome_FD_94434 | JGI IMG/M metagenome (GOLD analysis project Ga0129312, IMG submission 94434) | Orangutan group fecal microbial communities from Wisconsin, USA - O827 metagenome | ecosystem: Host-associated > Mammals > Digestive system > Large intestine > Fecal | place: USA: Wisconsin... | reverse complement strand
TTTCATTTTGTTGATGTGGCGTTCAAAATAGCCTTCGGAAATAAAGCGTGCCAGCGTATATTGCTCGAAGCTGGATACGGTGCAGCTGTAAAAGCTCATGGTCTGTTCGTAGCGCTCCAAAAGGCGCGGCGGCAGCACCATGTAGCTGATGCGCAGCGAGGGCACCAGGCTTTTGGAGAAGGTGTTCATATAGATTACACGACTTTGCGTATCCTGCGCGTACAGCGGCAGGATAAAGCGACCGGTGTAACGGAATTCGCTGTCGTAATCATCTTCAATTATATAGCGCTTGCGAATGCGGTTTACCCATTCAAACAGCTCCAGCCTGCGCGTTACGGGCATGACGATGCCGGTGGGGAAGTGATTGGCGGGGGAAAGATGCACGACGTCGGCACCACTTTCCTCCAGCTTGTCAATCATCAGGCCGTTGTCGTCAATAGGGATGTACTTCCAGGGATTGCCGAAGCTGGCGGAGATGGAGGCGAATTTTTTATAGCCAGGTTCTTCGATGGCGAAGGTACAGGCGTGGCCAAACATCTGCAGCAGGCGGCCGTAAAGATATTCCGTACCGGCGCCGATGATTATCTGCGATGGGTCAACATCTATAGCGCGGTTGTGTGCCAAGTAGGCGGCAATAGCCTTGCGCAGCTCGTAGACACCTTTGTAGGGAACGGTTTTGAGCAGCTCTTCGTTGTGTACGGAAAGCGTTTCTCGCATCAGGCGTGTCCAGGTCGCCAACGGAAAGTTTTGCAGGCTGATGCGATTGGCCTTGAAGTCGGCAAAGTATTCGCGCTCCGCTGCCTCCGGCTGCATTGCTGCGGCAGCCTTGCGGCGCACGCGGTAGCTGCTGACGTCTTCTACGAAGTAACCTTTCTTTTCGCGCGAGGTGATGTAGCCTTCTACCGCCAGCTGGGCGTAGGCGTTGGCAACGGTGATGATGCCTACGCTCAGGTGCTGTGCCAGCGTGCGCTTGGAGGGCAGGCGTTCGCCTGCCTGCAGCCTGCCGCTGATGATGTCCTGACGGATGCATTGGTATAAGTAATCATAGAGCGGTGTGCTGCCGCGTTTATCTAAGTCATATGTTAACATAGGTGTTGTTTCTCCTTGGTTCTAAAATATTTTTGCTTTTTGATTCTTTTAGTAGAACCATTTTGATTATACAATAGTGACATCGCAAAAACAAGTCCCGTCACAACGGCGTGAAGGACAAGAGCCAAATGAGGAGGATTATCATTATTATGGAAAAAGTAAAATTACAAGCACAATATGGTTTATACATTAACGGACAGTGGCGCAACGCATCCGACGGCGCAACCTATAATGCAGAAAGCCCTGCAGACGGCAGCCATCTGGCAGTTTGCGCTCAGGGCAGCCGCGAGGATGTAGAGGCAGCCTCCGCAGCAGCTTGGGAAGCCTTCAAAACCTGGAAAAAGACTACTCCGGCACAGCGTGCCGCTCTGCTGAATAAAATTGCTGATATTATTGATGCTAACAAAGAGCATCTGGCAATGGTAGAAAGCATGGATAACGGCAAGCCGATTCGTGAAACTATGAACGTGGATATTCCGATGGCAGCAGAGCATTTCCGTTATTTTGCCGGTTGTATTCTGGCTGAGGAAGGTCAGGCATCCGTACTTAACGAGCAGTTCCTTTCCATTATTCTGCGTGAGCCTATCGGCGTAGTCGGTCAGATTATTCCTTGGAACTTCCCATTCCTGATGGCAGCGTGGAAGCTGGCACCGGTACTGGCAGCAGGTGACTGCACTGTGCTGAAGCCTTCTAAGGAAGCAAGCCTTTCCGTTCTGGAATTTGCCCGTCTGATTGACGGCGTACTGCCTGCAGGTGTGTTCAATGTTATTACCGGCGCGGGCAGCAAAACCGGTCAATATATGCTGGAGCATAAGAACTTTGCCAAGCTGGCCTTCACCGGCAGCACCGAGGTTGGCCGCAACGTAGGCCTGGCTGCGGCAGAACGCATTATCCCGGCAACATTGGAGCTGGGCGGCAAGAGTGCCAACATTTATTTCGATGACTGCGATTTTGAGCAGGCGATTGACGGCGCTCAGCTTGGCATTCTCTTTAACCAAGGTCAGGTATGCTGCGCCGGCAGCCGTATCTTCGTGCAGGATACTATTTACGATAAATTCGTACCGGCTTTAGTCAAAGCCTTCAACAAGGTTAAGGTGGGCCTGCCGTGGAATGATGATACGCAGATGGGTTCTCAAATCAACGAAACCCAAATCAAGAAAATCCTGAGCTATGTGGACATTGCCAAGCAGGAGGGCGCTACTATTGCCTGCGGCGGTGAACGCTTTACCGAGGGCGAGCTGGCCAAGGGCGCATTCATGAAGCCGACGCTGATTACCAATGTAACCAATGATATGCGTGTGGCACAGGAGGAAATCTTCGGGCCTGTTGCCGTAGTTATCAAATTCCACGATGAGGACGAGGTTGTGGCTATGGCTAACGACAGCGAATACGGCCTTGGCGGCGCTGTCTGGACTAAGGATATCAACAAGGCTATCCGTGTAGCACGTAATGTGGAAACCGGACGTATGTGGGTGAATACCTACAACCAGATTCCGGAGCATTCTCCCTTCGGCGGCTACAAAACCTCCGGTATCGGCCGTGAAACTCACAAGATGATTTTGAACCACTATACACAAGTGAAAAATATTATGATTAATCTCAGTTATGCTCCTTCTGGGTTTTATCCTCAGGACTGACGATTAATAAACAGGATTATTCCTGAATAGTTGCGCAAAAAAAGCTCCGGCGGTCGTCGGAGCTTTTTTGCTGGAAGAAATTGCCGATGGGCGGTGAATTTTAATATAACAGGTGTTGCTGAATAATAAAAACAAGAAGCCAGTTGTTACGATGCATAATAATGTTATAAATGAAAGAGTATGAAGGTTTAACCTTGTAGTTGATTGACTATATATGTGCGTGAGTGTATAATAAATATTGGATAAATGGTTGTTAAATAAGTGTGCGGATAGCATGCCTTAAATAACAATCAAATTTATTTGCGCAAGGAATAGCAGATTTATCGATATTGCAAATAGGGGAGTATGGATGTGTATAAGAATAACCAAAAAATCGTTTTAATATTTTTATTTGTATTGTTGGATTATCTGGCAATTGTAGCAGCGGAGCAGAGCGCAGTTTTTTTGCGCAATTTTTTCTTTAACGCAACAAAATTGCACATTTCCTGGTTGAACTTTTGGGTGATTTTCCCTGCTCTTTATATAATTTTTCTCAATATGCGCCAGCTTTACAGCCGACGGATGCCTTTTTACAAAGAGGTTGAGCAAATTTTTCATTCCTGCCTGTATGGTACGGCAGCATTGGTATTTGTGCTTTATGTAGCGCAAATTGCGGCAAGGACCAGCAGGCTTTTTGTATTGCTTTTTGCCGTTTTGGTTTTCCTGTTTATTGCTATCCTGCGTTATGCAACTAAGAAGTATTTGATAAAAAAACAGCTGCTGCAAATTCCGGTCTTGATTGTAGGCGCCGGCAAAACGGCAGAGCTGCTTGCGCAGGCAATTAACAGTGACGTTGGCATGGGTTATAAAATTGTCGGCCTTTTAGAGGATAACGAGGTACAGCATGGTATTTTGGACCGGTATCCGGTATTGGGTGGCTTTGCTGATGCCGAAAAGGTTATTGCCCAAACCGGTGTGAAGCGCGTTTTTATTGCTGCGCCTGGCTTGCGGGATGAGGCTTTGGGATTATTAATTTACCGAATTCAGCCTTTAGTGGAAAACATCGGCGTAATTCCCAACTTTGTTGGTATTCCGACGGGTGGTTTGGAAATTGAGAGCCTGTTTAACGAGAAGCTGGTTGTGCTGCGTTTGAAGAATAATTTGGCAAGACCGCTTAACAGAATGCTGAAAACAGTATTTGACTATACGCTGACAATTATCGGTACAATTGCGATTTCACCGATTTTGCTGTTTATCGCTATTTGGATTTATAAGGACAGCCCAGGTCCTGTAATCTTTAAGCATACCCGTATCGGTAAGGACGGCAAGCCGTTTCCTTGCTACAAATTCCGCAGTATGTGCGTAGATGCCAAGGAAAAGCTGGCTGAGCTTTTGGCTAATGATCCTGCTGCGCGTGAGGAATGGGAACGTGATTTTAAGCTTAAAAATGACCCGCGTATTACAAAAAGCGGTGCTTTCCTGCGTAAGACCAGTCTTGATGAGCTGCCGCAGATTTTTAATGTGCTGAAGGGTGAAATGAGCCTTGTCGGACCAAGGCCTATTATTCAGGAGGAGCTGGAGCGTTACGGCGAATATGTGGGCGATTACCTGATGGTGAAGCCAGGTATTACCGGCATGTGGCAGGTGAGCGGACGCAGTGATATTGAATATCGCGAGCGCGTGCTGCTTGACAGCTGGTATGTGCGCAATTGGAGCGTGTGGATTGATATTGTGATGCTGTTTAAGACTTTTGCTGTTGTGGCGATGAGAAAGGGTGCGTATTGATGAAATATGATTATCTGGTAGTTGGCAGTGGCTTGTTTGGTGCTGTTTTTGCACACCAAGCAAAGGAAAAAGGCAAAAAAGTGCTTGTAATAGACAAGCGCCCTAACATTGCTGGTAATGTTTATACAAAAGAAATAGAAGGTATTAACGTGCATATCTATGGTGCGCATATTTTCCACACAAATTTGAAGCATGTGTGGGATTATGTTACCAAGTTTGCTGAATTCAACCGCTTTACAAATTCTCCTGTAGCTAATTATCATGGCGAGCTTTACAGTTTGCCTTTTAACATGTATACGTTTAATAAAATGTGGGGCGTGGTAACACCTGCGGAGGCTGCTGCGAAGATTGAAGCACAGAAGCAGGAAGCAGGTATTACGGAACCGAAGAATCTGGAAGAACAGGCGATTTCTCTTGTGGGTACGGATATTTACGAAAAGCTGATTAAAGGCTACACGGAAAAACAATGGGGAAGAACTTGCACGGAATTGCCAGCGTTTATTATTAAGCGTTTGCCTGTACGTTTGACTTTTGATAATAACTATTTTAACGCTTTATACCAAGGCATTCCGGTTGGCGGTTATACAAAGATGGTTGCAAATATGCTGGATGGTGTAGAGGTGCGTTTGGGCGTTGATTACCTGCAAAAGAAGGCTGAACTGGATGTTTTGGCAGATAAGGTTGTCTATACCGGTCCGATAGACGCTTACTTTGATTATAAGCTGGGCAATCTGGAATATCGCAGTGTGCGTTTTGAAAATGAAGTGTTGGATATGCCTAACTTCCAAGGCAATGCTGCAGTTAATTACACGGATAGAGAAACGCTGTGGACACGCATTATTGAGCATAAATGGTTTGAGTTCGGTAAAGATGCAGAAGGTAATGATTTGCCGAAAACTGTTATCAGCCGCGAATACAGCAGTGAATGGAAGCCGGGAGATGAGCCTTATTATCCTGTCAATGATGAGAAGAACGGTAAGCTGTATGCAGAGTATAAGAAACTTGCCAATGCGGAAGTAAAGGTTATTTTTGGCGGTCGCTTAGGCGAGTATAAGTATTATGATATGGATGCTGTAATTGACAGTGCGTTGAAATTGGCGGAAAGGGAATTGTAAGAAGTGGGATATAACCATAGTTTTGCTAAGCTAAGTAACTTACAGGGATTAAGGTTCTACGCTTTTATGTTGATTTTTCTTAATCATTCCTATGGTTATCTAGGTATATCTAAGGTTTTTGATTTTGGAGCACGTGGAGTAGAAATTTTCTTTGTCTTATCAGGTTTTTTAGTTGCTTATAATTATGCTGATAAAGATTTAGATTCTAGCTTAAAAGGTTCACTAATATATATGCTTAGAAAGGTGAAAAAGTTTTATGTACTGCATATAATTACATTTGTATGTTTTTTTATCACGCCACTTCGGCATTTTATCAATGGAAGTATGAGTGTACAAGAAACTAATAAATTTATGTTAGATACAGTGCTGAATATAACATTGTTAAAAAGCTGGTATTTTCCTTCAGCTTTTAGCTTTAATGGTGTTACCTGGTTTTTAAGTACAATCCTATTAGCATATTTGTTAGTACCAAAGCTTGTGGCTGTATTCAAAAACAAATCAGCAGTATATTGCGTAATTAGTTTTCTAGTACTAATATGTGTGAAATTTATACTTGATACGTATGGATATAGATTTCCACATCACTTTAAAGCATTTAGTCTGTATACAAATCCGGCATATAGGTTTATGGATTTCCTTTTAGGTTATATTTTTTATACAGCTATTAGCAGAAGCCATAGCTTAAATAATGAAAAAAGTAAAGGCTTCTTAGCTTTAATTATTCCTTTAGCTTATATCGCTACATGCTTTATTTTTGATAGAATTTGGCTACCAGCAGAACACTTACTATTAACGTTATTGTTAGTGTACATACTTACTGTAAGAAATGACGTAATTGAGTTTGCTTTTGGTAATAAGGTAGTTGTAGCCTTAGGTAATATTAGCTTTGAACTATATATTTTACATAGTGTTGTGCTGAAGTATATGCCAAAACTAAGTAATATATTGCATATTACCAATCATAAGATACTTAGCTGGATGATAGCATTATTCGTTACTATAGCAATTAGCTTTATAGTAAATAAGAAGTTATGGAAAAATTTAATTAGAGAATGAAAGTTGGGAAAGAATGTGGATATAAAAATCTTAGTTGCGACGCATAAAGCATATTGGATGCCTGAGGATGATGTTTACCTGCCTTTGCATGTAGGCAGAGAGGGAAAGCAGGACTTAGGCTTTACTGGTGATAATACTGGTGAGAATATTTCCCACAAAAATGCCAATTATTGTGAGTTGACAGGACTATATTGGGCATGGAAGAACCAGCGTTGTGATTACATTGGTTTATGTCATTACCGCAGATATTTTGTACATAGCAAGCATGGCAGCTCGCTAGAAGCTAAGAAGGTAGCAATTTTTCATAGAGCTGATTATGAAAAATTGTTACAGAGCTATGATGTGATCCTGCCTAAAAAGCGTAACTATTACATTGAAACTGTGCGTAGCCAATATGAACATGCGCATAATAAGCGGGATTTGGATGAGGTGGAAGCAATTATTGCAGAGTGCTATCCGGAGTATAGCGATGCTTTTGCAAAGGTGATGGGCAGGACTAAGCTGCATATTTTGAATATGTTTGCTATGAAGAAGGAGCTCTTTGACGAGTATTGTTCATGGCTTTTTGATATTCTTTTTGAATTGGAGAAGAGGATCGATATCAGCAGTTATAACCAGTATGAAGCTAGGGTATTTGGCTTTTTGAGTGAAAGGCTTTTTAACGTGTGGTTAGAAAAGAAACAACTTAAGACGGTTGAGGTTGATGTTGTGTTTTTGGAGAAAATAAACTGGCTGGATAAGGGCTGGAAGTTTTTAATGAGAAAGATTAAGGGGTAGAGAAGATGAGAGTTTTAATTATAGCATTTCATCCTAGGACAATGACACCTTATAGTAAATTGTATGAAGATACGTTAAAAGAAAATCATGTAGAATTTGATATTGTATTTTGGGATAGATTTTCTAATGGAGAATTAGAGCATGTTGGCAATGAGTATATAATACATAAGATTTGTACATTAGGTGGGAGCAAGTGGAAAAAAATTATGCCAATGTTTTTTTTTAGGCGATATGTAAAAAAAATCTTGAATAATACAAGTTATGATAAATTAATAATACTTAATACATTACCAGCTGTCCTATTAAGTGATATTTTAATGAGAAAATATAAAGAGAAATATATTTTTGACATTAGAGATTATACATATGAAAGATATCATTTTTATAAAAAAAGAGTGGATTTATTGATAGAAAATTCATTCATGACCTCAATATCATCTAGAGGTTTCATGCGATTTTTGAATAAAAATAATAAAATATTTCTTAATCACAATATTAGTAATATAAAATCAAGAGATGCTTTCCAGATAGAAAATTTAAAACAAAAAAATAATATAAATATAGGATTTTTAGGAGTCTTGCGATACGAAAAAGAAAATAAAAATTTAATTATTAATCTAAAAGGAAGCTTAAAGTATAGACTTTTTTATATTGGACGAAAGTATCCAGAAGTTGATTTTGAGCAATTTTGCAAATCTAATGGTGTTAGAAATTGTTTCTTTTTTGGGGCTTTTGAAAATGATGAAAAACCATTATTATATAAAAAAATTGATATTATAAATGCAATATACGGAAATTCATCATTAGAAGTTTCTTGCGCTTTACCGAATAAGTTATATGATTGTCTGATTTTTAAAAGACCATTGATAGCAAGTAAAGGAACTTTTTTAGGTGAAATTGTAGAAAAATATCATTTAGGTTTTTGTGTTGATAAACTTGATAATATTGAAAAAATGTTAGATGAATACATTAGTCAATTTGATAAAGATAAATTTGAGAGCTATACAAGCATATTATTAGAAGAGGTGATATTAGATCAGAATAAGATAGTTGAAAAAATAAAGCAGTTTGTTATGTAAAAATGAAAGGAAAATCATGAAAGTTTTAGTGTTAGGTTTAACGGAATCGTTTGGTGGTTTAGAAAAAATTATTTTGGAACTTTTTTCACGCATAGGAAATAATATAAAAATAGATTTTGGATTTAGCTGTTCTAAGCCAGATTATTTTTTACAATATGAATCATATGGATTTACTTATATAAAGATTCCTAAATTAAATTCTCCAATTAACTACTATAATGATATTAAAAAAATATGCAAAAAGAATAACTATGATATTGCATATTGCAATTTAGCTTTTTCTAATATTTTATTATTATTAGCATTAAGGAGTGGTGGAGTACAAAAAATTATTTTTCATTCTCATAATACTAAAATTGATGCAGAAAGCTTCTGTAAAAGATTAGTACTTACAATATACCATTATATTAGTAGACCATTAAGTAATATATTATTATGGAAAAAATTAGCTTGCTCTGCATTAGCTTATAAGTGGTTATTTACAGAAATTCCAAATAATACTGCTATTATTCATAATGCTATCAATCTTGATGAGTATATATATGATGCTAAGATTGCAGCTAAAATAAAAAAACAAATGTTTAACAGCGAAGATGTAATAGTATTTGGTAATGTAGGGAGATTTTCATATCAAAAGAACCAACATTTCTTATTGGATATATTTTCAGAAATCGTAAAAAATAACTCAAATGCAAGATTGTTATTAGTTGGTGATGGTGAGTTAAGAGAAACTATAGAAGAAAAAATTTTAGAAATGGGATTACAAGAGAAAGTAATTTGTACTGGCTTTAAAAAAAATGCAAAGATTTATTATCAAGCTATGGATTGTTTTGTGTTGCCATCTCGTTTTGAAGGATTACCATTAGTTGGTATTGAAGCACAAGCTAGTGGCTTACCTTGCTTTTTTTCAGATACAATAACCAAGGAATTAGAAATTACTGAGCTATGTCATTTTATAGGGCTTGAAAAATCTCCCAAAGAATGGGCTGAAGTTATTTTGAAAAATAGTCTGATTGAAAGATGTGATATGAGTAAAGAACTTAGCGAAGCTGGGTACGATATGGCTTTTGAAAGTAGACGTTTTCAAAAAATATTAAATAATTAGTTGGTGCATGATGAAAAGACTCAATATAAAACAAATAAAAAATATAGAATTAGATATTTTAATAAAATTTTCGGATTTTGCGAAAGAGAATAACTTGAAATTTTACTTAGCTGGAGGAACATTACTTGGAGCAATAAGACATAAAGGCTTTATTCCTTGGGATGACGACATTGATATTTGTATGCCTAGAGCTGATTATAATAAATTGTTAGTTCTAATGAATGATAATGATAAATTTCTTTTATTATCAAATGAAAAAAATAATCATAATGCTCCATATAGTAAAATAATAAATAATAAAACATTAGTCAAAGCAAGATTTGCCGATAAGGAAAAAGTCAATGGATTGTGGATAGATATATTTCCTGTAGATGGCTTGCCTGAAAATATAGCAGAAGTTAAGCAGATATATGATTCATGTAATTTCTACAGAACTTTGTTGATTTTATGTAGTGCTAAGATAGGTGAAGGTAAGACGGTCTTCAGAAAATATAGTAAGTACATTCTTAAGCCATTAGCTAATATCTACGGCAAGCAGCGCTGTATAGATAAAATTGAACAAATCGCAGCTAAATATCCTTATGAAACATCAAAGTATGTAGGTATTATTACCTGGGGATTATATGGAGTTGGTGAGCGTATGTTAAAAAGTGAATTTGAAAAGGTCGTAGAGGTTGAATTTGAAGGTCATAAATTTCCGGCTTTTTCATGTTGGGATAGTTATCTTAAAGGGCTTTATGGAGATTATATGCAATTGCCACCAGTAGAAAAAAGAAAAACACATGATATGGTTGCATATATGTTAGATGAGGATGATGTCAAATAAATGTCATGCGTGAGAGCGTGTATACAAATTGATAGAAGAGATTTGCAATGAGAAAAAATAACAACTAAAGGGGATTTTATCATGAAAAATAAAACTCTACTTTCGGAACCATTAGGTAAAGAAAGCTTACAAAGGTATATTGAGATTGCTTACAAAAAGCTCAAAAACAGTGTTTTCTATGATAAATCCAATGTTATTACACGTAATGCTCTTGTAGAATTTGAAGGGGAAGATAGTACAAAATTAGATGAAAAGCTTAAAAATTTAACTGAGAATATTTTTACTGGAAGCTTCTATGAAAGTCAACAGGAAAATATCTTAGAAAATATAAATATTATTACTCTTCCCAAACATCTTAAAGAAGAGAAGTATAAAACTGATGAACAACGAAATGCTCCTCAAAGTAATGTCATTTTCAATAAGCATCTAAACGAGAATATTAATATAAAAGACTTTCAATATATGATTAATATGCCGATAGAAGGACATATTTTAGGTGTCTTATGGATTTTACTCATTGGTCGCTATCTTGATGAAGATGGCAAAATGTACAAGCATTCTTATGGAAATAGATTACGCAAAAGTCTTTTTAAAGATAATAAGGATACTACGTATTATCCAGGACTGTTTGAGCCTTACTTTTCTCAATATACAACTTGGCGTGATAATGGTATAAGTATTGCTAAAGAGCATCTAGATAAAGGTGATGATATTATCATCCTTACGATGGATTTGCAGCGCTATTATTATTCCGTAAATTATCAAAAAGAAGAGTTTGACAAGATTTTTGATAATTTGGCAGTAGAAAATGGTCACACCAAATCCGAAACGAGTAAGGGAAAAACAGAAGGAAATAATACAGAATTAGGTGAGAAAGACTTAAAAACAGAGGAAGGCAATACAAAATTCGACAATCTAGATATATTACAAAATCTTCATGGTTTTATCTTTAGAGTAATAGAAAGATATTCATTTAAATTGCGTAGTGAATGTGAGGGAGAAGGTTTATGGACTACAAAAGAAAATGGTAAGAAAACTGGTGAAGAGCAAGCTAATAATGTTCTTCCTATAGGTTTTTTTACCATCTAGTATTTTAGCTAACTATCGCCTCAATGTTTTAGATCAGCAGATTAATAGTCGTTGGAATCCCTTATATTATGGTCGCTATGTAGATGATATTATTATCGTTGATAAGGTAGAAAAAAATAGCGAGTTGTATAAGCTGATTTACAAGCGTGGCACTGAAGCATCAAAAATCATTAAGCTATATTTGACAAATTGTAATGCTAAAAAATGTGAGCCTTGTATTAATGAATCAAAAAGGTCTTTGTTTTGCTATAACGATATTGAACATACTAAAGGTGATTCAACTGCAAAAAGTAGTACTAATGAAAGTAAAAACGATAGTAATGAACAAACTAAAAAAGATAAGGATTATTATTATCTAAACCATAAACTTTTTAATGTTTCTCCTGATGTGCAAGGTGATAATGGTAACAATAATACTACCGAAATACAGTTTAACGGCAATGTGCTTATAAAGGTACAAAACAAAAAGGTTCGCTTATTTGTTTTTAACTCAGGGTCTTCTGATATGCTGTTAAGCTATTTTCAAAATGAGATCTTGAAGAATTCTAGTGAGTTTAGATTTTTAGCACCAGCAGATACGGTTAATAGTGTTGGTGCTTATTGCAAGCTTTTTAATGTTAATTATGCTGATAGTATCAATAAAATAAGCTCGTTAAAGGATATAGCGATAAACAAATTTGAGCTATCTAAATTCTTAGGTAAGCAGATGTCTATTAGCCTGCTTACAAAGAGCAAAAAAAATCCTAACTTTAGTGAACTCTTGAAGCTCATGGTAGATGATATTTTATTGGATAATTATCTGCTATGGGAAAGGATTTTAGAAGTATTAGTATTACGACAGGATTATGCTAATCTGCTGTTGTTTACACGTAATATAGTAGCTTGTTTGCAGAAATTAGCTTATGAAAATAAGCCTTTATCTAGAAAAGCTAAAGTGTGCAGGCGAGATTTAGTAAGAGTCTTTTATGCTGATTTATGCAGAGTAATGGCACTGGTTTGGGGAGGCAAGTCAGAGAAAATTATCAAGCAGGTTTGTGAGATTTTTAAGCAAGTAAAGCTTGAAAATAGCAATACTGATATTAATATTAATTTTAATTCCAATATAGATACTACATTTGATGAAAAAGCTATATTTAGTTTTAGAAAGCTATATTGCTATTCACGTATGCTAAATAAATATATGCTTCCGCTATGCTTAGAAAGCCTTATAGATAAGCTTCATGATACATTCAGTGTAATGGAAGAACCACTAGAGAAACATGAGCAGCTTTTACTTTTTGATTTTAAGACTAACCTAAATTTAATCAGTAATACTGGTTTAGCTAAGGATGCTTACTATTATTGTCCTACAGTTATAACACCGCAGGAATTGAATTTTGCAATGTATACAGCGGGGATGAATAATGGTGAGGAAAAAATCTATAATGATGATGAGGACATAGATAAAAATATTAATAAATACTATGCTTTACTAAATTATCATTACGATATAGATGCTAATGGAGAAAGTAAATATCACTTCGACGGAGACAAACTAGAAGACATAATTAGCGTTATGTCAACATCCGCAGAGAAGGAACAAGCATCTTCTAGCAATGATGGTATAAGTAAAACATTTGTAGCTATCAAAGGAGAAGGCAAGACTACTTTGCGTGTTGCAATAGCTAATACAAAAATATCTGGACATGATTTCGTAGATGTATTACAGGGCTTTTATAATCGGAAATTAGAACGATACGAAAAGCTTGAAGAAATTCTACGGATGGCTGTTAAAGAAAAAGTGGATATGATAGTTTTTCCAGAATGTTACTTGCCTTATGAGTGGCTGCCTAGATTAACTAAGTTTAGTGCTACAAATAAGATAACAGTGATTTCAGGAATTGAGATCATACCACGAAGCAGAGCTAAGGTGGAAGCGCATCAAAAAGATATTTTTAATTTGACGGTAGCTATATTGCCTTACCAAGTTAATACTTATAGCTTTGCACATGTAACCTTCCATAAAAAAATATACTTTTCACCCGAAGAACGGAGATTAGTAGAGCAATATGATCATTGTGCCTGTGAAGGAAAGACCTTACATATGTTTCATTGGCAAGATGTCTTCTTTTCCGTCTATTGTTGCTTTGAAATAGCTTCAATTCATTTACGCAGTGCTTTTAAAAACTACCTGGATTTAGTTATAGCAGTGGAATGCAATAAAGATGTTAACTATTTTTCTAGTGTTATGGAATCACTGTGTAGAGATATGCATTGCTACTGCCTACAGGTAAATTCTTCTGACTATGGTGATAGTAGGTTAATTAGACCAACTAGCTCTGCGCAGATGAATATGATGCGTGTCAAGGGTGGACGCAATGAAGCGATTTTAGTAGAAGAGCTGGATGTTGATGTTTTGAGGAAAATTCAGCGTAAAAAATATGATGGCATAAAAAGCGATAGGAATATATTTAAACCAACACCACCAGGTTTTGATATAAGTATCGTGGATGCAAAGCTTCATAAACGTTTGGAGAAGAGAATTAAAGAAGAATTTGAAAAACAAGATAGGAAAGAAAAAAAGGAATGATTTTATGAACATAGCAGTAATTTTAGCAGGCGGTGTAGGTAATCGCTTGGGAATGAACAAACCAAAACAATTTTTAAAGGTGGCGGGAAAAACCGTATTTGAGCATACAGTTGATGCTTTTCAGAAGCATAATAAGATTGACGAAATCTTTGTAGTTATGCATGCCAGTTATGTGCATGACGCAGAAGATATGGTTATGAAAAATAATTGGACAAAGGTCAAGAAGGTGCTCAATGGTGGTAGTGAACGCTATGAAAGTAGCCTTGCTGCTATTAATGCCTGTGTTGATGAAAATGTTAACTTAATTTTTCATGATGCAGTACGTCCTTTGGTTAGTGAACGCATTATTGATGATGTTGTGGAAGCCTTAGCACAATATGACGCAGTAGATGTTGCTGTTCCAGCGGTTGATACTATCATTGCTTTAGATGAAAGTAAGAAGTTTATCAAGGATATTCCAAATAGAAATTTTTTGAATCGTGGGCAGACACCTCAAGGCTTTAAGTATCAGATTATCAAGCAAGCCTATGATATTGCTTTGCAGGATCCTGATTTTACAGCAACGGATGATTGTGGCATTGTACGCAAATATTTGCCAGAAGTTCCAGTATATGTGGTTGATGGGGAAGAGCGTAATGTTAAGCTTACCTATCCAGAGGATATCTATTTATTGGATAAGTTGTTCCAGTTAAAATCAGCTACATTGAGTGATGCCATTAATTTACATGATTTACAGGATAAGGTAATGGTTGTTTTTGGTGGTAATTCTGGTATTGGTAAAGATATGGTGGAGATTGCTAGACAGTATGGTGCGAAAGCTTATGCTTTTTCGCGTTCAGCAACAGGCACAGATATAGTTGATGTAGCTTCTGTAGAGAAGGCACTTGCTGATGTTTGTCAACAAGAAGGAAAAATTGACTATGTTGTTAATTCTGCTGCTATTTTGAACAAAGAGCCATTGATGCACCTGGATGCAGATACGATTAAGCGAATTATTGACATTAATTATCTTGGTATGGTTAATGTGACACGAGCAGCCTATGAGTATGTAAAGAAGAGCAAGGGACAGCTTTTGCAATTTACCTCTAGCTCCTATACTCGTGGTAGAGCTTACTATTCTTTGTATTCTTCTACGAAAGCTGCTGTGGTAAATTTTGTGCAGGCCATGGCCGAAGAGTGGGAAGAGGATGGGATTCGTATGAACTGTATCAATCCTCAGAGAACTAAAACTCCTATGCGTGTAGCAAACTTTGGCATTGAACCGGATAATACGTTATTGAAATCTGAAGATGTTGCAGTAGTATCACTAAAAACTTTGCTGAGTGGTTTTACTGGTGAAGTTGTGGATGTTAAGATAAAGTAGAGGTAAGGAATGCCGGTAATAAGCGTAATTGTACCTGTATACAATGCAGAAAAGTATCTTCGCGAATGTTTAGATAGTATTGTTAATCAGACATATAAAAATATAGAAATTATACTTGTCGATGACGGCAGTACTGATGGTAGTGGTGCTATTTGCGATGAGTATGCTGATAAGGATTCACGTATTCGAGTTATCCATTCTGTTAATAAAGGAGTAACTGCTGCTCGCACAAATGCTTTCAAACATTCCACTGGTGAATACATAACATTTGTTGATGCTGATGATTTTCTAGATTGCAATATGTTAAAAATAATGTCAGAAAAAATCACTGAAAATAATACAGACTTACTGGCATGCCAATATATTAATTATAATAATGAAACTCAAAGTGTTGAAGAATCTTTAATCAGACCACCAATAGGGGTGTATGATAAACAAGATATAGTTGATTTGTTGAAAAATGGATTTTTGTATAACGAAAAAATAGGTATGGCTGTAATGTCTCCATTTTTATGTACCAAATTGATAAAAAGAGAATTTGTACAAGGAGCATTAAATGTAGAAAAGGGATTGACTTACAATGAAGATCAAGTTGGTGTTTTTTCTTTATTATTAGGAATAAATTCAATGACTATAATACCAGATTACTTGTATTATTATAGACATCATTCTGTTCAGGCTACTGCTGTTTATAACAGCAATTTGTGGGAAAGAATAGCTGCTTCGATGCAAAGATTTAAAGATTTAGATAAAGATAAGTATTTAAAAACTCAATTGCCACAAAAATGCTTTATGATGCTTTTTGAATGTATTTCGAAAGCACTCAAAAGCGGAATTGATATTAAGACTGTTAATAAAGAAATAGATAAGTATCTAACGAGTTTGCCGAATACTATAGATGCGAAATTCAGTAAGAGAAAAAATAAAATAAAAGTTTTTATTGTAAAATATAGGATGACCATTGCTTTGAAATATATTTTTGTTCTTAAGAAGTTGTTTGGTCATTAACTAAGGAGTATGTGAATCATGAAGAAAGTCCAGTGTTTTAATATCTTTTTATATATATTAATTTTTACCCTTATCTTCAACAACATCCCTAAACCTGTTCAGCTAAATTTTCTAGGCGGACCAGTAGGCAGTAAGCTGGTTGTTTATCCGCTTATTGCAGCCTTTGCTTATACATTCTATTGCCAATACAAGTATAAAAATGTCTTTGTTGATACTAAACCATTTCTAAAGTACATTCTTGCTTTTATCTCAATAATGCTTCTTTCTACCATAGTAGGCTTATTTAATTATCCGTATTACGATTTAGTTCTCAACGGACCGGTAAACCAAATTGAAAAGTTACCAAAAGTATTAGCCTTCTGCCATGCGCATGGTGTTGACGTAGATAGCAAGCTGCTCATGCAGGTGTGGATTATTGCTCGTCAGTTAAAAGGTGTGCTTATGGAAGCATTTTGGTGCTTTGGTGGTGCGTATATTATTTATTGTCTAATCCGTAAAAAAAAATATGCGTTGAATGTTATCGGTAAAGCTATTTTGTGTTCTGCAGTAATTATTATTGCTTATAGCGTAATTGAACTTGGTTGGCTTGCTAATAGTAATGCAGCGGGTAAAGTATTAAGCACTATTAATCCTTATATACATTCTATAAAAGATGATGGTAAATTGTGGCCTCCGCTGCTGTGGAATGATCCTCAATTGCGGTCTGTTTTTGCAGAACCATCATATTATGGTATATATATGGCTTTTGCCTTGCCCTGGTTTTGGTATGAGATTTATAACAAAAAATCAAAGCTTTATATGGCAGTAACATTCGTACTTACTTTCTTTTTATTTCTTACAAAAGCAAGAACTGCTTTTGTACTTCATCTTGGTGAGCTGGTGATTTTTACGCTATGTATCATTTGCTTTACCAACAGAAGCAAAGATATGCTTAAACATTGGGGAAAAATAATGGCGGTAAGTTGTGCAGCATTTTTAGCCGCAAATATATTTATTAATCAATGTATGGTGATAAACCCAGCTAAACCGGTATCTATAGAAAAATTAATGACTGAATATCTTAAAAGCAATGCCACTTCTTTAGCAAACCCTGATCAACGCAGTAACCGCGCGCGTTATTCTGTAATGGAAGCAGATTTCAAGATAGGTTTAGCACATCCGTTGATAGGTGTCGGCAAAGGTTTGCGCAGCAGTTATATACCAGATTATTTCTCGGAAAAAGCATTTCAAAACGGTGAAGTAAAAATGTGGTTAAGCTTCCGAGAAAAGCTGGGTATTATGCGTTCCGGTTTTCCTAAACTTGGTGAATATACGACTAGATTTGCAGAAAGCGGCATATTAGGCTTAGGAATTTTCCTTTTGCCGATGGTTGTCTTGTTGCGAAAACTTTACGGAAAGCTTAAAATGAGTACAGATAAAATACCGTATATTACTTTTACGGTATCGTTTTGCGGTATATTGGCAGCAGGTATAGGCGATAATTTGAACATAACCTATTGCTATTGGTTTTTATTGGGCTTAGGTTATGCAATATGCTGTGATAACACCAAAAAAGAAAAGGAATCTAATGAATCAGCGTAAATTAGGAATCTTAATCAGTTATCTGAATATCGTTCTACATGCAGTAATAGGCTTTGCCTATGTGCCTATTCTTTTGCACTTCATTGGCAAAAGCGAATATGGCTTGTACCAGCTTATAGGATCTTTTATTGCATATTTTTCTGTCATGGATTTTGGCCTGACGGCTGCTGTAGTGCGCTTTTATACCAAATACAAGACCTTGCAGGACAAGGTTAACATGGAAAACATTTTGGCAATCGCCATGCGTGCTTATGCGGTAATTACGGTGTTTCTGTTTATCCTTGGCTGTGTTTTTTATGCCTTTATTCCGGAAATGTTTGCCAAAAGCATGACAGCAGCGGAAATATTTTCGGCGCAAAAGCTTTTTATCCTGTTGCTGTTTAACATGGTGATAACCATTTCCACTATGATTTTCAGAGCAGTAATTAACGCCCATGAACGTTTTCTCTTCCTTAAAGGACTGGAAACAGTGCAGCTTGTTTTGCAGCCTGTATTAGTTGTAGTGGTGCTGCAAAGCCTGCCCAGTGCATTGGCTGTAGCAGGGGTGCAAACTGTGCTGAATATATTTTTAATCATAGCACGCATATACTATTGCTTTGCTAAGCTGCGTATCAGAATTCACTATCACTTCTGGGATAATGAAATGTTCAATGGTTTTAAAAAGCTGGCATTGAGTGTGTTTGCTGTAACCATAATTGACCAGGTGTTTTTTAAAACTAATCAGGTAATATTGGGCATAGTCAGTGGAACGGGCGCAGTAGCGGTATATTCCGTTGCATCGCTTATTTATATGAACTACATGGCGCTGTCTACAGCAATCTCCGGCGTATATCTGCCGCATGTGACGGAGCTTATTGCTAAGAATGAGCCGGTAAGCAAGCTTACGGATTTATTTGTTAGAATAGGACGTCTGCAGTATTTTTTACTGGCATTAGTTGCCAGCGGTTTTATCATTTTCGGCAGGCAGTTTGTTCATATATGGGCTGGTGATAGCTTTGACGAAGCATATTATATTACGCTTTTGATTATCCTTCCGTTCACCATTGACCTTATCCAGAATATCGGCCTTGCAATTTTGCAAGCGCAGAACAAATATGATTTTAGAGCGAAGGTATACTTTGTCATGGGTATATTTAATTTGTGCCTGGCTATACCATTAGCAATAAAATATGGTGGTACAGGTTGTGCGTTTGCAACCGGTTTAGCTATGTTCATCGGTAATGGTTTGATTATGAACTGGTATTATCTGAAAATCACTGAATTAGATATTACCAGATTTTGGCGTGAAATAGGCAGAATAAGCCTTCCAGTAGCGGTACTGACTGTTATAGGCTGGCTGTTGAACTCTTTGCTGCCGGTAAATAGCAAATTGCTTTTTGCGGCAAGTATAGCAGTATATACATTGGTTTACGTAATTATAACTTACATGTTTGCTATGAATGATGAAGAAAAAAGCAAGCTGCGCAGAGTACTTCGCAGATAATTAAGCCTTTGATAACAGATTATTTAATGGTTTTGTGCAAGGCTATAGAAAATAAAAGTTAGGAGAGAATGGAAATGAAACAAATCACTAAAGCAGTCATCCCCGCTGCAGGCTTAGGCACTCGCTTTTTGCCTGCCACTAAAGCTTGTCCAAAGGAAATGCTTCCTATTGTAGACAAGCCGACAATTCAATATATCATTGAAGAAGCACTTGCTTCCGGTATCAAGGATATTCTTATTATTAGCGGTCACAACAAGCGTTCTATTGAAGATCATTTCGACCGCAATCCGGAATTAGAGTTAAACCTGGAAGAACATGGTAAAGCTGACTTGCTGGAGCAGGTGAAAGCTATAGCTGATATTAATATACACTATATTCGCCAAAAAGAACCTAAAGGCTTAGGACATGCTATTTTGTGTGCTAAATCCTTCGTGGGTGATGAGCCTTTTGCGGTGCTTCTGGGTGATGATGTTGTGTATAATGACGAAAACCCTTGTCTTAAACAGCTGATTGATGTTTATAATACATATGGCGGCAGTGTACTTGGCTGCCAGACCGTACCGCAAGAAAAGGTTTCTTCGTATGGTATTGTTGCAAGTGAAGATACCGCTGCTGAGCGTATTTTCAAAGTAACCGACATGGTAGAAAAGCCTGCAGTGGATGAAGCTCCCAGTCGTTTAGCTGTGCTTGGACGCTATGTTATTACTCCGGAAATCTTTTCCATTTTGGAGCGTACTGAACCTGGCCGCGGCGGTGAAATTCAACTGACAGACGCATTAAAGGTGCTTGCAAAACAGCAAAATATGTATGCGTATGATTTTATTGGCAGACGCTATGATGTTGGCGACAAGCAAGGATATCTGGAAGCGACGGTGGAGTATGCGTTGAGAAGAGAAGATTTAAAGGACAAGTTTTTGGAGTATTTAAAAGAAATTGTAAAGTAATATAGAAAAGCTTCAGTATCAGAGAGGATATATTACTTGATACTTAAAAACCTCGCTATGCGCCTACTGCGCACAAGCGAGGTTTTGACATTCAAGCTTATTTATCCAATTTTGCATTATCCAAAAATGCTGTGCCAAATTGCGTGTAGTTCATTTCCGCACCGCGCAGGTCGGCGTATTCCAAAAATGCTTTATCCAGCAGCGCCTTATCCAGCTTGCTGTTGTTCAGGCTGCTGTGGCCCAGCTTGCTGCTGCGCAGGTCTGCTTCCGTCAGGTCGCTGCGCTCCAGATGGGCGCTGTAAAGATTGGCGCCATGAAAAACTGCGTTTTTCAAACTGGCACGGCGCAGCCAGCTATAGGGCAGGTTGGCAAAGCTGAAATCAGCGTAATCAGCCTGCACGCCGTCCATAGAGGCCTCCTGTGCTTTGACCTGCTGCAGATTTGCGTTCAGCAGATGTGCGCCACGCAGCTGGCAGCGGTTAAGATATGCTCCCTGCAGGCTGGCGTTAGTAAAATCGCTGCCGGAGACATTGGCATAGCGTAAGTTGGCATATGCCAGGTTGGCACCGCGCAGACTGGCGTTGGGCAACAGCGCGCTTTGGAAGCAGGCATCCTGCAGCTTGGCTTTGTCCAGCTTGGTAGAGTCAAGACGTGCTTCCGTAAAATCGGTGTTGGTAAAATCACGTCCGGATAAATCCATACCGGATAAATCAGCACCGGAAAGGTCACCACCGGGGCAGCTTGCTCCGTTCAGTACCGCATTTAAATCACTGTTACTGTAAGCAAGGCATGTGCTGCTTAAGCCGAGCGCCAGGAGAGTAAGCACAGTCTTGAAAATATTCTTACGCATTTTGCCCTCCTGCATAGCTTTCTGCTTCGTCCAGCAGAAGCTCCAGCTGTTTGGGATCGTCCGGCAGACAGTCGATTATCTTCCAGGGCTTAACCTCGGCAAAATCCTCAGGCTTATAGCCGGAGCCTTCCAAAATAATCAGGCAGGGTGCGCCGATGGCGTTGGCACAGCGCACATCATTAGGTGTATCGCCGATGAAAATAAGCTCGTTTGGTTTGGCCTGCTCGTTTTGCATATACAGGCGATGGAAGGCAACCTTAGCTAGCATTTCGCGGTTTTCGCTGATTTCGCCGAAGACGCTGTGTTCGTGGTTAAAATATTGGTCCAAACCGAAATGCTGCAGCTTGAGATGGGCGCCGGTGCTGGTGTTGCCGGTGAGCAGGCAGTTGCAGTAACGGCTGTCCGGCTGGCAGAAGTATTGCAGCGTTTTCTCTACGTTTTTCAAAACGCGTCCCTTATGCAGCGGCAGCTGTTTGGGCAGCTCCATATGGTAGCGGATAAGCAGGCCTGCTGCTTCAGCACTGTTGCAGCGTCCGCGCAGACGGGTGACAACGCTTTTGATGATGTCAGAGTCAGTGCGTCCTGCCAGTGACTTGTTGAAATCGAAGGCATCCAGAAAATAATAGTCCTTGATAACCTTAATCATGGCATCCTTGCCGGCACCGCCGGACAGAATGAGGGTGCCGTCTACATCCCACATTAAATACTTCATGTGAAAAATCTCCTTTGGTTTAAGAAAAAACAGGGGCTGTTCATACAACCCCTGGAAAAGTTTATCTTATAGTCCCGTTTAGATGCCACGGGGCTTGAGCATCATTTTTTTCAGTTGAGCGCCGACGTTTTTGGTAACGTTC
>Ga0129312_1000812_pt1 | contig 22256 bp, 23 predicted proteins | sample O827metagenome_FD_94434 | JGI IMG/M metagenome (GOLD analysis project Ga0129312, IMG submission 94434) | Orangutan group fecal microbial communities from Wisconsin, USA - O827 metagenome | ecosystem: Host-associated > Mammals > Digestive system > Large intestine > Fecal | place: USA: Wisconsin... | reverse complement strand
TTTTCGCTCGTTTAACGCTTATTTATAAGTTTTTAGTATAAAACAATGGCGTTTCAGAAGAAATTATAATGCATGCTTCATGGAAAATCAAGAAAAACTTATTGTGTTTCTGTTTTTTGGTGAAACCAGAAAAGCAGCTTTTCTTCCGGGCCAAAGCCGATCCCATAGATTTCTTCCTCATTGCCGGGCAGGGGCACAACAGACTGCCTTTCTGTCACCTGCACATTGGTATGGCTTTTAATATAGCTTACAGAAGCAGCAAACACCGCCAAAATCAGCAGAAGCTTTCCGGCAGCCATAAGCCTTTTTCTTCTCTTTTCTCTTTTGTATCCATGCCGCCACGGATGGTACGGCCTGTATACATAACGGATCCTGCCACCCTCTTTCTTCGTTTCCTTTTTCTATTGTAACAGACTGCCTTTTTTCCTGCAACCGCTTTCCGACTGAAAATAGAATCCTGCTTTGCAGGATTCTCCGCCTGCGGCGGGTCGCGTTAGCGACATCATTCCATTCCGCCGCAGTGCGATCCCCCGGAGGGGCTTTTTGCTCTATAGGAATCATAGCTTTCGTACTTTAACGTAACACAGTTTTTCCTATAGAGTAAAAAAGCAGCCCCATGACATTTTGTTTCTCTGTCATGAGACTGCCCTTCTTAACGCCCTGTCACGCTCTCATCTTCTGTTTCCATGGCCTTTGTTTCCACGGCTTTCGTTTCCGTTTTCGTTTCCGTTTTCGTTTCTGTCTTCGTTTCAATTTCCTGTTTCATTTCATTTTCCAAAGACTGCAGGGCCCGGGTCGTCCCCATCGTGTTATTTGTACCGTTATTTTTTCTGCCGCATGCTGCGGTCATGCTGATAACGGCAACCAGCAAAGCGCCCAAAGCGATCCGTCTGATCTTCTCCATAAAAGCATTCTCCTTTCCGCCATTAGTATGTACTGCAGAAAGGAGAATATGTATTTGTGATCTCTTTTGGCAGATTTTTCCTATCCGATCACATCGGACATATCATACATGCCTGCGGGCTTTCCGGCAAGAAACTTTGCGCCCTCGACTGCACCCTTTGCAAAAATTGCTTTTGAATAAGCCGTATGCTGAAGCGTGATCACCTCATCCTGTCCGGCAAAGATAATGTCGTGTTCGCCGACGATCGTGCCGCCGCGGACAGACTGAATGCCGATCTCCTTTTTATCGCGTTTTACGCGCTCTGTCGATCTGTCAAATTTGTAATGGTAGCAGTTATCCATGCTTTCATTGATCGCATCTGCCAGAGCAAGGGCTGTTCCGCTGGGTGCGTCCACCTTCTGATTGTGGTGCTTTTCTAAGATCTCAATATCAAAGCCGGCGTCTGCGAGAACCGGAGCAATCTGCTTTAACACCTTAAATAAAAGGTTGATGCCCACAGACATGTTTGCTGAGCGCAGAACAGCAACAGAAGCTCCAAGCTCTTTGACAGCCGAAAGCTGAGCATCAGACAGTCCTGTCGTGCAGAGAACCACCGGTGTTTTTGTCTTTTCGCAGTATCGGAGCACTCCGTCTGTTGCCTTTGCCGATGAAAAGTCGATCACGACATCGGCCTTCGGACACTCCTCCAGTGTCCCAAATACCGGATAAGAAGCCCTTTTTTCCGTATTCATATCCACACCGGCGATGATCTCGATTGCCTCATCCTTAGAAACAATATCCGTGATCACACGTCCCATCGCCCCATTGCATCCGTTCATTATTGCCTTAACCATTCTGCTCCTCCTTATAGGTAACTGATCTGATGTATGCTACGGTAAAAGACCAAACTTTACCATTTCTCTCTTTAAGATTTCCTGATGGGCTGCCTCCATTACCGTAAGCGGGAGTCTGGACTCTCCGATCTCTTTTCCCATAAGATTTAAAGCCGCCCGTACCGGGATCGGGTTAACCTCGCAGAACAGCGCCTTGATCAGGGGAAGGGCCCGGATCTGAAGCCGTCTGCTTCCTTCAATATCCCCGTTAAAGAACAGCTCACAGATATCATGTGTCTCTCTCGGTGCAATATTGGAGAGAACAGAGATAACACCCTTTCCTCCGAGAGAAAGCATCGGAACGATCTGGTCATCGTTTCCGGAATAAACATCGATATTTCCATCGGTAAGGTTCATTAATTCGGCGACTGCCGAGAAATTTCCGCTGGCCTCCTTGACACCGACGATATTGTCTACGTCCCTGCAAAGCTCTGCGATGGTAGCCGGTGCAATATTGATCCCGGTTCTGCTCGGCACATTATAAAGGATTGCCGGGATGCGGATAGAGTCCGCGATCGCCTTAAAATGGCGCTTCAGTCCCTCCTGCGTTGCCTTATTATAATACGGAGATACAAGAAGAACGCCGTTGGCACCGACACTCTCTGCTTCACGGGAAAGCTCGATGGCTGTTTTGGTACAGTTGCTTCCTGTTCCTGCGATCACGGGGATCCTGCCATTTACCTGCTGACAGATAAAGCGGATCACATCCATGTGCTCCTTCTCTGTAGTTGTGGCAGCTTCACCCGTTGTTCCCATTGCTATGATCGAGTCCGTATGGCCTGCGATCTGTTCTTCAACCAGTTCTCCCAGTTTATTGTAATTGATCTCTCCGTTTTCATGAAACGGAGTCACAAGTGCCACACCGGCTCCTCTGAATATTTCCATATCAATTCCTCCTCGCAACGTAATCCGTATGATAAATAGTAACAAAATAGTGACAAAAAGGGCTGACATAATAAAGATGTCAGCCCACGATTCTCTCTTAGTAGCCCTCCATCTTGTCGGTAAGATGACAGTCACACAGTTATTCACCGTATGCCCAGGAGCGCACGTCCGGGAAAACATCCGTTCCTTCGGCGCCGTCCCCTTTCCGTCGGCTTCTCCTGTCTCCCTGCTTCTGCCGTGTACTCCTGTCGGGCGCAACCTCTACTTAAATATTTATAGTTTATCCTAACACCAAACGCTTTTCTTGTCAACGTAAAGACTTTCGGTTTTAGATATTTTCTGCCGTACTTAACATTTACTTTTCGTTATCTACATAGGAAATGTAGTCCGCATATTTTTTAAATGCTTCCGGACACACACGCCCTGTCATGATAAGGTCTGTATCCACATCAAAGGATTCGAGGAACAGGATAAATTCCTCCTCCGAGATCACTCCCTGATCCACGAGTCCTAATACCTCATCTAAGATGAGTACATCGCATTCCCCGGTGGCTATGACCTTCTTTGCGAAATTAAAACCGTTTTTCAGATTCAGGCATTCCTCTTTTTTCTGCTCCTCGGTCAGATCGGAAAACGGCCCTCTTGAGCGCTCAAACCGGAACACCTTCATCTCCGGCTCCATGCGCTTTAAAAGATCCATTCCTCCTTCATCGAGGATCCCCTTCAAATACTGTACGATAATTACCTTTTTATTTCTCAAAGCTCCTATTATCCCATAGCCGACTGCTGAAGCAGATTTTCCGTTTCCCGGACCATAGATTACCCGTATCGTACCTTTTACCATTTTTGCACCTCATCTTTTATGTATCTGCATGCATAAATCTGAATATTGCCGCAGGGTGTGTTCTATCTATAAGCCCGAATATATTAACACACTTTTCATAATTTTTCAAGATTTCCTTAAGCTTTTCTCTGCTCCATGCCCGATTCCGTGCCAGATCCCTTACTCAACACACTCCAGCTTGCTGACTGAGACCTCATAGGCGGTACGCTTCTCACACTCTGTTTCACTCAGCTTTTTTGTATATTCGCGGCTCTGTACGCGCCCCCAGATCATAAGTCTGGTTCCTACGGTAAAGCCGGAGGCAAATCTGGCATTTCTCCCCCAGGCAATGCACGGGATATAGTCGGACTTTCCGTAAGGACGATTTACCGCAACCAACAGATCTGCGATCTCACGGCCCAGAGGGGTTTTTCTGTAGATCGGCTCCTTGCAGATATAGCCATCAAGGAATATCTGATTTGTTTTTGTATAATCGGTAAACTCCTCCATAAAATTTACTTCACGCACGAACACAGAGAGAACAAGACGATTCCGGTTACCTTCATGACGGTTATAGGAACGGAACTGGCCGACAGCCTCGATCGTACATCCGCGCAGGTCGCTGTTTACATCGATCAGGCGTTCTGACACCATTAGGGGGATCACATCCTCCTGCTCACTTAACCTGTTTACAGACAGATCCACCAGATAAAATCCCTCCCCAAACACCGCATGGCTGAAGGTAAAATCTGAAATGATCGTTCCGATCACGCTGACTTTGTTGTTTTCCATTACTTTTTCTGACATAGTATTTCTCCTTTATCATTCAATACGGCCGTTCACTCTGCTCTGTCTTTTTCCGGCCTGTTATAATATTATGCATAAAGATATTTTTTTAGAACGCTTCCCGTCTTATTTTCCATTGTCAAAAATCGACACCGATGCTTTCTTGTTATTTTTGTTGTCCCATGTTAATATGATACCAAATATACGAATTGAGTGAGGGGGAATTTCTGTTTGCTTCATTTTCTGATCGAATGTAAAAGGATTTGTGATAACTACAGTCAGGACGAAATGACGGTATATGCGGCTCAGGCCTGCTTTTTTATCGTGCTCGCTATTTTTCCTTTTCTGATGCTGCTGCTTTCCCTGATCCAGTTTGTTCCGATGATAAACCGTTCGGATCTGCTGGCTATGCTGATCCGGATCGTACCCGACACTCTTGACAGTCTCGTTGCAGGTCTTGTTGATGAGCTGTTTTCCGATACTCCTATGGCGATCCTTTCCGCTACTGCTATAACGACCCTATGGTCTGCCTCCCGCGGCATCCTCAGCATAGAGCGCGGCTTAAACCGGGTACAGGGGATCGAGGTACATCGAAATTACATCCTCCGACGCATTGTGTGCAGCTTTTATACGATCATCTTTTCCGTCATCTGCATACTGAGCCTGATGCTTCTTGTCTTTGGAGATATTCTCCAGAAACGACTTCTCCGGCTGCTGGATACCATACTTCCCTTTGATTTTCCCGGCATCCAGACTCGCGGTATCATCACGATGATCGTTTTGTTTTTCTTTTTCCTGCTTATATACTCTCTCCTTCCGGCGCGAAAACTGTCTTTTCGCAGCCAGATGCCCGGAGCAATATTTGCAGCCACCGGCTGGTCGCTCTTTTCCATGGCTTTCTCCTTATACTTTAAGTATTTCGGCAACTATGCCATCACCTACGGAAGCTTAACTGCTGTCGTGCTTTTGATGCTGTGGCTTTACTTCGGTATCTGCATCCTGTTTCTTGGGGCCGAGATCAACCGCAGTCTGGCACAACTCAATGAATAAGAAAAAAACCTGCACACAGAATAGGTAACGGAGGATTCCTCCCCTTATCCTGTATGCAGGTTTGTGACCCGCTTACTTTGCAAGCATCATACGGTCGTTGGCAAATTCTTCGCCGCTGGCCTCCTCAAACTTCTTTAAAAGATCCTCCACCTGAAGTCTTTTCTTTTCTTCTCCTGCCACATCATAGATCACGCGGCCCTCATGCATCATGATCAGACGGTTTCCGTACTGGATCGCATCCTTCATGTTGTGAGTCACCATCAATGCAGTCAGCTCCATCTCGCGGACGATCTCATCGGTAAGCTCAAGGACTTTTTTTGCCGTCTTTGGATCAAGAGCAGCGGTATGTTCATCTAAAAGAAGAAGCTTCGGCTTCTTAAGTGTCGCCATAAGCAGAGTCAGAGCCTGACGCTGACCGCCGGACAGCAGACCGACCTTGCTGGTCATCCTGTTTTCCAGCCCCAGCCCAAGTCTTTTCAGTGATTTCTGATAGAACTCCTTTTCACTCCCTTTGATTCCCCATGAAAGTCCTCGATTCTGACCTCTCCGCAATGCGAGGGCCAGATTTTCTTGGATCTCCATTCCGGCAGCAGTTCCCCGCATGGGATCCTGAAAGACCCTGCCGATATATTTTGCTCTCTGAAACTCCGGCGCTCTGGAGATATTGATGCCATCGATCATGATCTTACCGGAATCGATGGGATATACTCCTGCGATCATATTTAGCATTGTCGATTTTCCGGCGCCGTTTCCTCCGATCACCGTCACGAAATCACCGGGATCCAGATGGAGGTTCATACCGCAGAGAGCTTTTTTCTCATTCACGGTTCCTTTATTAAACGTCTTACTGACATTAGTGATCGTAAGCATCTTTACTCCTCCTCCCCGTTTTCGGAATATGCCTGTCTTGCCTTCCATTTGGCCATAAGAACCGGAAAGCTCAACGCTGCAGCAACAAATACAGCAGTAAACAGGTTCATATCATTTGTCTGCAGACCGATCTGCAAAACGATAGCACGGATCAGGAAGTAAACTACAGAGCCTACTACAACTGAGCTGAGCTTACATGCAAAGTTGATCAATCTTCCCATAAGGACTTCTCCGATCACAATGGCAGCAAGTCCGATCACGATCGCTCCGCGGCCCATATTGATATCCGCATACTTCTGATGCTGGCATACGAGGGCACCGGAAAAGCTCACTAAGGCATTGGAAAGCATAAGTCCAAACAGCTTCATCTTGTTTGTATTTACACCAAGGGCACGGATCATATCCTCGTTATTTCCGGTAGCCCGGAGAGCACTTCCGAGCTCGGTTCCGAAAAACCAGTATAATACGGCAATGATCAGAACAGCCAGAATAAGTCCGGCAAGGATCGATGCCTGTGCCTGTGTAATGTTAAAGGTGTCACTGACGCCCGAGATCAGGGTCGTGGTTTTTAAGAGGGGGAGGTTGGATTTTCCTCCCATGATCCTAAGGTTTACCGACCATAAGGAAATCTGGGTCAGGATCCCGGCAAGAATAGCCGGGATCTCCAGTACCGTGTGCAGGATACCGGTCACTGCACCGGCAGCGGCTCCCGCAAGAAAAGCTGCCAAAAGAGCGACGACCGGATCCACATTATAACCCAGTATCAAGGTCGCACAGACACAACCGCCCAGTGCAAAGCTTCCATCCACCGTCAGATCGGCGATATCCAGAAGCCGGAACGTGATATAGACGCCCAATACCATCATCCCCCACAAAACGCCCTGAGCCGCGGCGCCCTGCAGTGCTACAAAAATGCCACTCATGTTTTATCCTCCCGTACCTTCGTTCTGCTTCCTGTCGATTACTCTACAACGACCGCATTCTCAAGGCCGGAAATATCGATCCCAAGTGCATCGGCCGTTGTCTTATTTACCGTGAGCTCACAGCGTTCTGCCGGAAGATAGCCGATCGGCATTGTCGTTATGTCAGCGCCGTTTACAAGGATATCTACCGCCTGCTCACCGGTCATGTAGCCTAACTGATAGTAATCGATCCCATAAGTAGCAAGACCGCCTGCCTCGACCATTCCGGCCTCTCCGCAGATTGTCGGGATCTTATTATCGTTCGCGATCATTGCGACTGTCGACATACCGGCTGCGATCACATTATCCGTAGGAGTATAGATCGCATCTACCTTTCCTACCATGGATTCCACTACGCTCTGGATCTCATTTGAGCTAGGAACTGTATATTCTTCGTAGGTGATACCTGCCGCATCACAGGCTTCCTTAGCCATAGAGATCTGAAGCACGGAGTTGCTTTCTGCCGAACAATAAAGAAGGCCGATATGTTTTGCCTCCGGAAGAACCTTCTGCAATAACTCGATCTGCTCCTTTACCGGGGTAAGATCAGAGGTTCCCGATACGTTGACACCGGGATTTTCATTGTCATTTACTAATCCGGATTCTGCCGGATCTGTTACCGCCGTCAGAAGGATCGGAATATCCTTGGTAACACCCGCAACAGCCTGGGCCGCAGGTGTCGCAATGGCAAGGATCAGATCATCTTTGTCATTTACTAATTTTTCTGCGATCGTCAGGCAGTTGGCCTGCTCGCCGGATGCGTTCTGCTGATCGGCCTCATACTTTACTCCTGCCTCATCAAGGGCGGCAAAAAAGCCTTCATTTGCTGCATCCAGCGCTGCATGCTGAACAAGCTGGATCACACCGATCTTGAAGGTTTTATCTGCTGTCGCAGCCTCTGTTTCGGCTTCTGTTGCTTTCTCGGAGGTCTGCTCGGAGGCAGCAGTTGTTTTTGCTGCTTCTGTTTCTGCTGTTTTAGCGGCTGCCTTATCGGAAGAACAGCCTGCAAGAAGGATCGTCATGGCTCCTGCCATGAGCATGGCTAACATTTTACTATTCTTTTTCATAATCTGAATTCTCCTCTGTACTACGTATTCGTTCGTTGCGAACAGCTAGATTGTACTACAAAAACTTATATGCGTCAATCTTATATAACTTTAAATTTAATTAAATTCAACGTGTTAAAGTCTTTTTGGATTTTTTTGCAAACTAAAAACCCTTGTTTCCAAGGGTTTTTAATCGTAATCATTCATTTGTCAGAAATATTTGTGGCTGCCCCAGAGGTTGCTTCGCTTCAGGTCCAGATATTCATTGTAAGCCTTTTCCAGGATCTGTTTTTCATTTGAGAATTTCAGAAGATGATAAGCTTCATAGAACTTATAATATCCGGAATCTACAAAGTATTCCTCCCGCTGCGGTTTACTGTAATAACTGTCTGCCATCATCAGATACCAGTGAACATCTTTCTCGACCGTGTCCTGAGGAGTATTAAAGGAATACTGGCTTTTTCCGATATACTTGATGATCGATGCGGATACACCTGTTTCCTCCTTTACCTCCCGCAGGGCGGTCTCCTTATATTCTTCGCCCGGTTCCACAGTTCCCTTCGGCAAAACCCATCCTTCGTACTTGTTCTTGTAATTCTTATAAAGTACCAGAATTTTACCTCGAAATATAACCACACCGCCACAGCTCGTTGCTTCTATCATTGCAATTCCTCCTGATCCAAAGACCGGATCGAATGGATCCGCCTTTGTGGTGTGTTTTGTACGCTGGAAATAGTATACTTCTTTTTATAAAGTTTTGCAACTATAGTTTTCCTCGCCGGGGACTGCACAGCTTTTCCTGTTGAAGCTTCCGCTGCCGGTTATTTCAGATACTTTTCAAACCAGTCCATCATTTCTTTCAGGCGGCGTACTCTGTGCTTCGGCTTTCCGCTTCTGGACAACTCATGGTTCTCACCGTGGAACAGGCACATTCTTGTTTCCACGCCAAAGTATCTGAGTGCAGAGAACATCTGGAGTGCGTCTCCCATGTAGCAGCGGTAATCCTGATCTGACTGGATAAAGAGGGTCGGAGTCTTTGCATTGTTTGCATATTTGAGCGGGGAACAGGTCCACATTTTGTCCGGAGCCGTCCACGGATCTGCAGCTGTTTCCTGTAAATCAAAGCTGTAGCCGATATCTGTTGTCATGCTGAGAGAGATCCAGTTGGAGATACTTCTCTGGGATGCGGCAGCGGCAAAGCGGTCGGTGTGACCGATCACCCAGTTGGCCATAAATCCGCCGTAGCTTCCGCCCATAAAGCCCAGACGCTTCTCATCGATCTGCGGATATCTCTTAAGCACCTCATCTGTGAATGCCATTAAGTCTTCGTAATCGATCGTTCCGTATCTTCCGGAGAGATCTGCGAAGGCATTTCCTCGTCCCTCACTTCCGACCGGATTCGTATAGAATACAAAGTATCCGGCATTGGCGAATGCCTGATTCTCATGGAAGTACACGGATCCGAAGGTTGCTCTCGGGCCGCCGTGTACGGTAAGGATTCCCGGATATTTCTTATTCGGGTCAAAGTCCACCGGCTTAAGCACATATCCGTCAAGCTCTACGTCTTTATATGTATACGTAAATTCCTCGATCCGGCAAACATTTCTCTCAGCTAAAATTGCATCATTCAGTGCTGTGAGCTTTCTTTCCGTTCCGTTCTCCAGAGCATAGACCTCGGTAAGTCCCAGATCTCTTGCACCGGTAAAATACAGAACATCGCCAAATTTATTGAGGGTGTGGACACTGCCCTGTCTGTCATTGAGAACCGTGAGGTTGCCTTCTGTATCCAGACTGCAGATTACACTCTGCTTACGGAAGGTCGCGATCAGATAGATCTTCTCGTCATCATGGATGATGCCTGCTCCATCTGCAAACTTGCAGTCGCTGCAAATTGAGTTGTGGGCAGCAACATCATGGTCTGCGATCTCTTTGACGGTGTTATTTTCCACTAAGAACAGCTTTGCGTTCTCATTCAGACCGTATTCCTTCATGTCAGAACCGAGCACATATACGTTCCCCTTGATCCGGCAAGCAAAGTCGATCCGCATTGTTTCCTGGGCAAGAAGCTCTTTTCTCTTACAGGTTGCAAGATCTACAAGGTAGAGTGCCGGCTTGCTGCTTCGCATATTCTCAAAGAGATTTCCGGTATAAAGGATGTCCTCTCCCTCGATCCAGAAGTTTTCCACGGTCTCATGATCCGGGCTTACGAATGTCACATTTTTGGAGGCTCTGTCATATACGGCAAGACGGATTCTCTTTTTATTTACGATACCCGGCCCATTTTCCCAGAACGGAAGCTCATCAAAGACTTCATAATCCTTTTCTTCTTCCCAGAGCTTAAGGGCTTCCTTCTTTTTGTCCTCGTCCATACGGAAGAATTCAGGCTTATTATAGTCGTAATTAACGCAGAAGACGATCTTATCTTTGACCGCTGCCATTTTTGTCACTGCATAGGGTACTGCAAAGGCAAACTCTGCCTCACCGCCATGGATATTGATCGTGTAAAAGCAGGTCCAGTCCTCTCCGTTTTTAACCTTTTCCTGATATTCCTTCTCTCTGTTTGAGATAAAAAGAACGGTATCTGAATCAAGCCAGGTAAAGGCTCTCTCAGCTTTTCCTCCGGTCAGAGGTCTGTAATTTCCTTCCGGAAGATCGATAAGCCACAGGCCGGAACGATAGCAGTTCTCATCCTCATTCGGATCTAAAACAGCAAATACCCCGTGTTTTCCGTCCGGTGCTGCTGTCATCCCTGTCGGATAATGGTAATTCATGAAATCTTTGATGTCTATTTTTTTCATTTTATAAGCTCCCCCCGCTTAATTATTTTGCTAACTGTTTGGTAAGTTTCTTATTTTGTTCTATAGCCATTCGGATTTTTGGACTGCCATCTCCAGCCATCCGCACACATCTCATCAATACCTCTCTTAGCCTCCCAGCCAAGCTCTTTCTTTGCCTTTGTCGGATCCGCATAGCAGGTAGCGATATCGCCGGGACGTCTCGGTTTGATCACATAAGGAATATCCTTTCCCACTGCCTTTGAGAAGGCATGGATCATGTCGAGTACACTGTATCCCTGTCCCGTACCCAGATTGTAGATATAGACAGCCGGCTTATCTTCAAATTTCTTTAATGCCTTCACATGTCCTTCTGCCAGATCCATCACATGGATATAGTCGCGGACACCGGTTCCGTCCGGCGTATCGTAATCATTTCCGAATACACCGACCTCCTTCAGCTTGCCGACTGCTACCTGAGTGATATACGGGGTCAGGTTGTTCGGGATACCTGCCGGATCCTCACCGATCATACCGCTCTCGTGGGCGCCTACCGGGTTAAAGTAGCGTAAAAGGATCACGCTCCACTCCGGGTCAGCCTTCTGGATATCGGTAAGGATCTGCTCCAGCATGCTCTTTGTCTGACCGTAGGGGTTCGTACACTGACCCTTCGGGCATTCCTCTGTGATCGGAACAAAGGCCGGATCGCCGTAAACCGTGGCGGAAGAACTGAAAATGATCTTTTTAACGCCATGCTTTCTCATTACATCGCAAAGGATCAGAGTGCCGGTAATGTTGTTATAGTAATATTCCAGCGGCTTTGCAACAGACTCGCCGACTGCCTTTAAGCCTGCGAAATGAATAACTGCGTCGATCTTTTCCTTGTTGAAAATATTTTCCAGAGCGTCCCGATCCAGCATATCTGCCTGATAAAAAGTCAGATCCTTTCCGGTCAGCTTTTTCACTCTGTTTAAAGCTTCTTCACATGAGTTGCTGAGATTATCAAAGACAACGACCTCATGTCCCTGATTTAAAAGCTCAAGACATGTGTGGCTGCCGATATAACCGGCACCTCCTGTCACGAGAATTCTCATATCGCTTCATCCTTTCTTTCACCGGCAGGAGCCGGAGTTGTTATCCGGTCTGCAGCGGTTTCTTTATGTCAGTTATTATATTAACACTCTCGGCCCAAAAAGAGAATACTTTTTTCTCCCTTTACAAAATTATTACTTTTCAGAACCGGTGATCCGGATATCGAAAAGCTTTCTGCCGATCGGAGCCGCCGTTTTTCCGCCGGAGCCTCCTTCCTCTACGATCACACAGACAGCGATCTTTGGATCCTCAAGGGGCGCAAAGCCCACAAACCATGCGTGTGTTTCTTTTCCCTTCTCAAATTCTGCCGATCCGGTCTTACCGGCAGCCTGATATGCGTCTGTCTTTAATGCTGAGCCGGTGCCGCTCTCAACGACCTGAACCAAAAGCTCCTTTAAGGCATTGGCCTCGTTGGGAACCATCAATTCTCCGCCGGCAGACGGCTTGAACCGTTTTACGGTCTTGCCATCGTCATTCTCCACATGATCGATCAGATACGGCTTCATCAGCACTCCGTCATTGGCAATGGCGGACATAAGCATCAGATTATGCATAGGAGTCATCAGGGTGTTTCCCTGTCCGATCGCCGTCTGCATGATCTCCCATGGTTTGGCATCTGCCTTCATGGTAAATGAGCTTTTATTATATGGAAGCGAAAGCGGCTGCTCCCTGCTGAATAAAAGCTGCTCCGACAGATTCTTAAGTCCGTTAAGATCCATTGAAAGCCCCAAAGAGGCAAAGGCTCCGTTACAGGAATTGGCAAAGGCCTGAATAAAGTTTTCTTCTCCGTGGGCTGTTTTGTGATAACATTGGATCTTCTCGTTATCATACTCAAAAACACCGCTGCAGGAATATGTGTAATCCCGGTAGCTTCCGGGGTGTTCCCTCATGTACTGGAGTGCCGTTATGATCTTAAAGGTAGAACCCGGTGCATAGAGCCCTTGCGTTGCGCGGTTTACCAGACGGGCCTCTTTGCTGTCTCCCTGCACAAGGCTGTCCCACTGGTCTGCCACCGTGTTCGGATCAAAGCCGGGTTTTGATACCATAGCCAGTATCTTTCCGGTGGACGGCTCCATAGCGATCACTGCACCATTTCTTTTTCCCAAGGCCTCGGAGGCCGCTTTCTGAAGCTCCGTATTCAATGTGGTTATGACATTGTCGCCCGTGTTCTTTTTCCCGGACATTTCGTTCATAACTTTTTCATTTAATGGTTCATGACTGCTCAGAAGATAAAAATTGGCTATCGATTCCAGTCCTGTCTTTCCCACCGTAGAATAGCCGACCACATGGGCAAAAAGATCCTTGTAGGGATAGCTTCTTGTCTCTGTACCGTTATCACTTACGATGGTTTCCGCCAGCACATCTCCCTGATCGGAGAGGAGCTTTCCGCGGACCGTTTTTTCCGCAAAGCTGTTCAGTCTCGCATTATAGGGATTGTTGATCACGGCTTCACTGTCCATGGCAAGAAAATGGCCCAAATAGATACAGATCCCGAGAAACAGCCCTGCAACACCGCAGGAAAACATTAGAATACTTTTATTTGCTTTCGGATTCGGCCTGTTCTTCTTCATCTTCATCCTCCTCATTGCGCTTTAAAATATAAAGTCCCTGAACGATCTGAAACAGCAGGAAGGTCGACACCATCGAGCTTCCGCCGTAGCTGATAAAGGGAAGCGTGACTCCTGTGGAGGGAATGAACTTGATCACACCGCCCACTGCAAGGAAAACCTGTGTGATATAGACGATACCGAGCCCGAAGGCGATCAGCTTATAAAACATTGCCTGCATATTTACGGCGATCAGCATGAACTGGAGAAAGCAGCCGAGACAGATAAGGATCAGGCAGACCCCGAATATCCCCCCAAGCTCCTCTGAGATCGCAGCAAAAATAAAGTCCTTTTCCACTACGGGGATCTTTTCCGGCATCCCCTGATATAAGCCCATACCAAAAAATCCGCCGGTGCCTACTGCGAACAGGGCCTGTGCGATCTGATAGCCGGTATTATCCACATCGGCCCACGGATCCCGCCATGCCTTTACCCGCCTCTGCACATGGGAAAACAGATGATATGCCGCCACAGAGGCAGCTGCACCTCCCATTACCCCGCTGCCCAGATACAGCCAATTTGATGTGGCGATAAACAGCATCGTCAGGTAAGATACGAAAAAGATCAGGGCTCCGCCGAGATCCTTGGAAAGCACAAGGATCAGGACATGGGCCGCTGCCGCCGCAGTTGTGACCGCCACCGTCTTAAATTCCGTAGAACGATAAAACATTGCCGAAACAAAAAAGACGAAACTGATCTTTACAAACTCCGATGGCTGCACGGAAAAGCTTCCGACAGTCAGGGAAAGCTGTGCGCCATAGGAAGTATTTCCCGCGACACAGACGGCAAGAAGCAGTAAAAGACCCAGACTGCCGTATATCCACGGGATCTCCACGAGCTGCCATACCCGGTCGATGATATATGGGATCACAAACGTAACAGCCGCCGAGGCTGCTACGATCACAAACTGTCTCATGGCCCGCTCCGGGTTCAGCCGTGTCAGCATCACAAAGCCCACACACAAAAGCATGCAGGTATTATTTAAAAGGATCCGGGACACATTTCTGTAAAAGAAACGGTACAGGAGGATATACACAAGAAAGAAGGCTGCCTGAATACCATAAAACAGCACCAGCTCAAATCGCTCTGTATGGACATAGATTGAAAGGAAGGCAAGGAAATGTATCATAAACATGCAGATCAGCTGGCGTCTGCATGCCCGCATCTTTGCCCTCTCCTCCTTGTGTGAAAAAAAGCTGAAATTATAATACGTATATATCGCGATCAAAAGGATCAGCAGATATCTGGATACTTCAACAACCAGATTTGTCACATTCTCACCTACTCAACTCCCCGCTTAAAGTGACCGCGTGTGAAATTACCGGTCGGCGGTTCCGTATTTTTTCCCTCTGCAAATTCTTCATAAAAGGCTCTGAGGATCTTTCCGGTCTCTTTCCCGGATTCGATGGTAAAATTAAGCCGCAGTGCCGATGGGGATATTTTTTTAATTTCCTGCGAAAGACCCTTCAGGGAGAGGGGGCTCTCATTATAGATCGTATTATAGCAAAATCTGCACTGGTTTCTGACCGGGAAGCTCTTTCCCTTTCTGTCCTTTAAGTATAAAAGCTCCGGTTTCCCCGAGCAGCCCTCCTCCGTCCTTCTGATGCACTGGGCAGAGACCATCATGGGCAGATATCCGTAAATGATCAGCTCTCCCTTCAGTCCGGCCTCCTTAATCTCCCTCGCATTTAATTCCACCGGGATCGTGGTTCTGTCGGCACCGTATCCCTTCATGGCGTTTTGGGCAAGATGATTGAAGGTATACATACCGAAATCGAAATACTGACGGATATCCGGATACTGTTCCTTCAAAAATCCCGGTTCCTCCATAGACGGAACTCCGACAGCATCAAATCCGGCCTGACGAAGCAGCTCTATATTCTTCTTAAAATAGTTTTCTGCCTCCGTCCTAAAGATCCTTGGCATCATAAGATAGCAAAAGATCCCGGCCTCGTGACATGCTGTTACAATCTCCCGGTAAAGCTCCGCTTTAAATTCTTCCGAGGCGATATAGATCCCAAAGCGTCTCGTGGGCATTCCTTTCTTTTTATCCTTCATAAAGGAAATCGCTTCCGTAAGCTGATCGTGGCTGTTTACAAGTGCTGTAAACTCCATCGCTTCTTCCTTAATATCTATTGGAGCGGCAGCTTTCGCAGTATCTCCCTGTTCTGAAACGATCTCGGCCGGATCCCTATAATATTTTTCCGCTGACCTTTTCTCTAACTCCTCAAGGACACTTCTGCGGAGCCGGTTTAATGACTGAACCGGTATAAAAACATTTCTCTTTGTGAATACGTCCAGCTTTTCAAATTCAAACGGAGAATCTCCCGTCTTCATCAGCTGCTTTCTGATCCGCTCCTCATCCATGGGCGCATTTTTTGCTTCCTCCGGGATATCACCTTCACACCTGCAGATAATAGCGTTTCCGGCATCCGATTTTCTTCCATCCGCAATTATTTCCGCTTCCAGCCTTGCCGGTTTTCCTACCTCCAGATAGGCCTGTCCCCTGACGCGGATCTTCTTTACTGATTCTACATACGTCTGGTCAAGGAAAGAAAACAGCTCCTGATCCGTTTCCTTAAAGGCAGGTTTTTCCTTTAACACCACCATATCGCGGCCGTTATGGATCTTATAATAACCCTCCGATTGTCCTCCGCGGTCAAACAATTCCAAAAGCGTTCTTCGATCGGCCGCTTCCACATAATAACCGTCCCGGCCGTATTCCAGATATCGATCCACATATTTGCGGTAAATGCTTACGACGCCTGCCGTATATCTGGGGCTTTTCATTCTGCCCTCGATCTTAAGAGAGCAGACCTCTGCGTCTAAAATATCGGGAAGAATATCGAGTGAGCAAAGATCCTTAAGGCTGAGCACATATTTTTCATCTTTTCGATTTAAATATTTTCCATCCCGCAAAACGTCAAAGGGAAGTCGGCAGGTCTGGGCGCATCTGCCTCGGTTTCCGCTTCTTCCTCCGATGAGGCTGGAAAACAGGCACTGGCCGGAGTAGCAATAACAGAGAGCTCCGTGGACGAAGGTTTCGACCTCCATCCCCGTTGCCTGCCGGATCTCTCTGATCTCCTTAAGAGACAGCTCACGGGCCGGAACCACACGGACTGCCCCCATCTCCTTCAGTGCTTCTGCACTGTATTTACCCGTTACCGTCATCTGCGTGCTGATATGAAGCGGAAGCTTCGGGAAATGTTCGTGGATGTAGGAAAACACTCCCAGATCCTGAACAAGAACTGCATCCAAACCCGCCTCATAATAAGGCTTCAGATATTCAAGAAGCTCCGGAAGCTCTTTTTCCTTTACCAGGGTATTGACTGTCATGTAAATTTTACATCCGTGAAGGTGGACGAAGCGGATCGCCTTTATCATCGCTTCTTCATCCAGATTATTGGCATACGCCCTTGCCCCGAAGCGGCTGCCTCCGATATAGACTGCATCTGCTCCCGCATTTACGGCTGCCACCATACTCTCATAGGATCCGGCCGGAGCCAGGATCTCGATCTCTTTCTTTTCCATTTTTGTTTCCTTTTCCAGCTATTTATCCTTTTCCAGCCGGGCGTCCAGCTTCATCTGAACTCCGATCAGCTCATGCTTAAGGCTATAGATCTCTTTCTCCAGTTCTTCCTTCTGTGCCTTAAACATTTTTGCCTCCTGCAGGGCCTTAAAATAGTCATCTGCCAGATTCAGGTAGATCATTATCTCCTGATAGTCCTTATTCTGTCTGGTAAATCCGGGCTGAGCCTTGAGGATACCGATTTTATCGTTGATATAGGCAGCCACCTTTTGCAAATATTCCTGTTCCTCTGAGCCTCCGAGTGTATAGACATTTCCGTCGATCAGTACCTGTGCATAGTTTTTCTTTTCCATTCCTGTCAAGCTCCCATTTTCTCTGTTTCGTAATTATTACTGTTTTTCCATTTCCATGTCCAGATGCCGGTAAGCGTTCTCTGTCGCCACGCGGCCTCTCGGCGTTCGGTTGATCAACCCGTTCATAAGAAGATACGGTTCGTAAACGTCCTCCAGTGTGCCTGCATCCTCTCCGATCGATGCGGCAAGCGTTTCCAGCCCCACCGGGCCTCCTCCGAATTTTTGTATCATCGTGAGAAGAATGGTCCGGTCGTTATTGTCCAGCCCCAGCTTGTCCACGTCCAGGATATCGAGTGCAAAGTCGGCCACACTTCTTGTTATCACACCATTGTATTTGACCTGTGCAAAATCGCGCACCCGCTTTAACAGGCGGTTTGCCAGTCTTGGAGTCCCCCTGGATCTTCTTGCGATCTCCCAGGCTCCCTCATCATCAATCTCCACGCCAAGCACATCCGCCGACCGCTTTACGATCACACACAGCTCCTTTGGCGTATAAAATTCCAGCCTCTGGACGACACCGAACCGATCCCTTAAAGGAGCCGTCAAAAGTCCGGCTCTCGTGGTTGCACCCACCAGCGTAAACTTCGGCAGATCCAGCCGGATCGATCTGGCAGAGGAATCCTTTCCGAGCATGATGTCGATGGCAAAGTCCTCCATTGCCGGGTAGAGCACCTCCTCCACCTGACGGTTCAGTCTGTGGATCTCATCCACAAACAGCACATCACCCTCCTGAAGATTGTTCAAAATCGCAGCCATCTCCCCGGGCTTTTCGATGGCCGGCCCCGATGTAACCTTTAGGTTTACGCCCATCTCATTGGCGATGATCCCGCAAAGGGTCGTTTTTCCCAGCCCCGGCGGGCCGTAAAACAGGACATGATCCAGTGCCTCTCCCCGACTTTTTGCCGCATCGATATAGATTTTTAATGTGGACTTTATTTTTTCCTGTCCGATATAATCTTTAAGAAACTGGGGACGAAGGGTCTTATCGATCCCTTTGTCTTCTGCAGTTTCTTCCGTTGTAATGATTTTACGACTCATATAACTCCGCCTGTCATTATGTTCATTATGTTATCCTGCCATCGGCCTGTCAGCCACTCTACAGAAACGACAGATGCCGAAGTGCCTTTTTCAGCACCTCCTCCACCGTCATGTCTTCTGTAACGGAAGCCTTTTTGACGGCTCCGGCGGCCTCTCCGGAGGAATAGCCCAATGCAACCAGCGCTTCCACAGCCTCCTTCTCCGGCCCACCGGAAGCTCCGGCATCCGCCGGGACAGCTTTAAGGCTATCTCCGAAGGGCGACAGGATATCCTCCGCCTTTACCTTGTCTTTAAGATCCAGAATGATTCTCTGGGCTGTTTTAACACCGATCCCCGGAGCCCTTGCGATCGCCTTTGCATCGGATGACAATACGGCGATCCTCAATGCATCCGGCTCTAATACCGACAGGATCCCGAGAGCACTTTTGGGGCCTACTCCGGTCACGCCGATCAGCTGCCGGAACATATCCAGATCCTGTCTGGAAAGAAATCCATAAAGATTCAGTGCATCCTCACGGACATTTAAAAATGTATATATCTTTACCGTTTCACCGGCCGCTGGCAGCCTTGAAAGTGCTGAGACCGGAACAAAGATCTGATATCCGATTCCCTGTGTCTCAACCACCACAGAATCCTCTGTCTTCTCGGCCAGAAGTCCTTTAATATATGAAATCACTTATTTATCCTCCGTCATTTGAATCATATCATAGTCGCAAAATCATTGCAAGTCTATCCGGATATACAATCGAACAAATTTTCTGGTTTTGACTTGCTGCTAAAAACAACGTATACTGTATGGATCAGGCAGTAAATGCCGAGTTTCACAAAGGGAGAATCCATAGCTGATGCTGATTTTTGAAAATGACTTTCCATTCACTGAAAATTATCCCTTAGAGCGTATCGGAAAAAGGGAACAGCTGCTGTTTTTTGACATTGAGACCACCGGCTTTTCCGGTGATTTTAACCGCGTCTATCTTATCGGGGCTGTTTACTTTAAAGAGAATTGCGCCCACTATATCCAGTGGTTTGCCGATACCGTAAAGGCAGAGACAGAGATCATTGAAAGCTTTTTTCGTCTCATGTCCTCCTTTCGGGTGCTCGTCCACTTTAACGGAGATACCTTTGATATCCCGTTTCTTTTAAAACGCTGCCGGGCGCTGAAGCTTCAATATAACTTTGACCATATTGAAAGCTTTGATATTTTAAAGCAGATCCGTCCCTACAAGGGCAGACTTGGATTAGACAATATGAAGCAGAAAACGATCGAAGCATTCCTTAAGATCGAACGTGAGGACAAATATAACGGCGGTCAGCTGATCGCCGTTTACGAAGACTATCTGGGTTCCCGGGATGACCGGCTTATGCGGCTCCTTCTTTTACATAACGAGGAGGATCTTAAGGGAATGCCCGGACTTCTTCCGATCCTTTTCTATCCCGATTTTTTTCGGCAGAAATTTACGCTGTCGAAGCTTCGCAAGGCTTGCAGCGATACTCCCAGACTGATCCTTTTCCTTGACGGAGATCCCCTCATAAAGCTTCCGGTCCCCATCAAGGCTTATGTTCCCTCCTATGCCTTCATGGCAGCCGGTTCATCGATGGAGCTTTCGATAAAAATCTATGAAGGAACCCTTAAGTATTATTATCCCAATTATCGGGACTATTACTATCTGATATATGAAGATACTGCCATTCATAAAAGTGTCGGCGAGTATGTAGATAAGGAGGCAAGGATCAAGGCCACAAAGGAGACCTGTTATACAAAAAAGAGCGGTACATTCCTCCCGCAGCCGGGCACCGTCTGGACTCCGGAATTTAAAAATTCCTGTAAGGATAAAAACAGCTTTTTTGAATTTCACGAGGAATCATTTTACGATCCCGACGCCCTTAATCAATACATTGAGATGATCTGGTCACAGATGTTTTAACTGACTGCAGTATCAATAATCTCCCTTCTTCAGGAGATATCGCATATAGGCAAAGGCAGTTTTCTCGCCTCGGCACTTTAACATATAAAGGATCTTATTTAACTCGCGTTTTGTTTCCGGGTGCATGGTAAGGAAGCGGCGGTTTCTTGAAAAATACTCATACGCAGAACCATCTGTGTACTTTTCGCCTTGATAGACCTTGGATGCAGCGATCCGATCCATGACCATCTCCACAAGATAGTTTACCGGCATCTTCACTCCGACGATCCTCCAGTTATTCTCCCTTGAGGATACATCGGTCCAATACTCGAAATGATGCCGGTTTCTGCCCTTATGGTGAAGCCACGCCGGAGAATACCCCTTTTCCTCCTTCTCTGCCGCATTCGGACTTCTTGTTCCCTGATAATAATTTACCCCCGTTTTAAACTCTGACCATGTATATTTCGAGAGATCGTGAAGCAGTCCCTGCCGGTAAAGACCGACACGAAAGCACCCTTCCATGACAAGGAGCTTATGATGTGTGATCGTCAGAAAATGATGCCATGCGTTGCCGATCCTGTTTCTATTCGGAGCACTTGTTATTTTTTCTTTCATTGATAATAGATTACCTGCCTTTTTCTCTTTAATTTGTCAAAAAACCAAAGCATTTGTTCGGTAAATTGTTTGACATCCCTGAAAAGATGTGCTATTGTGAACGTAGCAGGCAAGCCTGCAACGATCAATTCGGAGGTATCGCTATGAAGGGTACAGTTAAGTGGTTTAACAACCAAAAAGGTTACGGTTTTATTTGTGACGAAGCAGGCCATGACATATTTGTCCACTACTCCGGACTCAATATGGATGGTTTTAAGACTCTTGACGAAGGCGCAAAGGTTGAATTTGACGTAGTCGAGGGTGCCAAGGGTTCTCAGGCTGTAAACGTAACCAAATGCTAATTACTGAAATCCCACTGTGCCTTTTCTAATAAGCGGCATCATTAGAATAATTCAAGCCGGGCAAATGCAGGGCTTCTTTAAATAAGGTAAAAGTGTGCATGATGTGATTACACAAATGGGCTATTGCGATATGCAACAGCCCATTTGTGATGTAACAGGAAATTCCGAGGAATTCCCATCTACAGCCTGACGGCAGCCTCCAGCATTTCCTTTAACTCCTCCACCGTAAATGTATAGAGCTTATTGCAGAAATGACAGCTGACCTCAATGGGCTTTCCTTCCTCTATCATCTCCGCGATCTCTTTCTTTCCAAGACTGATGATCGCCTTTGCCACACGGCCCTTTTCGCAGTCGCAAACAAAGCCGGTGGGCATTTTATCAAGGATCTCCAGTCCGAACTCTCCAAGAAGCTCATTAAGGATCTCCTCCGGTGTCTTTCCTTCATCCAAAAGGGAGGTGATGGATGCAAATTCGTTGAGCCGCGCCTCCAGCTTATCGATCATCTCATCGGAAGCGCCCGGAAGCAGCTGGATAATAAAGCCTCCGGCCTGACGTACCGTATTATCCTTATTCATCAAAACGCCCAGTGCCACGGAGGAGGGAATCTGCTCTGAGGTCGCATAATAATAGGTAAGGTCTTCCGCAATTTCTCCGGAAACTAAGATCGTCTGTCCGACATACGGCTCCTTCAGGCCGATATCCCGGATCACGCTTAATACTCCGATACCGAGGGCGCCTCCCACATCCAGCTTTCCCTTTGCATTCGGCGGGAGCATAACCTCCGGGTTAAAGGCGTATCCCTTCA
>Ga0129312_1000809_pt1 | contig 22286 bp, 20 predicted proteins | sample O827metagenome_FD_94434 | JGI IMG/M metagenome (GOLD analysis project Ga0129312, IMG submission 94434) | Orangutan group fecal microbial communities from Wisconsin, USA - O827 metagenome | ecosystem: Host-associated > Mammals > Digestive system > Large intestine > Fecal | place: USA: Wisconsin... | reverse complement strand
ATTGATTACATCTAGCGGAATCCCTTTCGGTGCTAATTTTTGCTCAAATTGAGCTTTCATAAACCGGACTTGAGGTCCTAAAAGTAAGACATCGACATTTTTTGCTTCAAGATTATTATCAGCGTCTGAAGCTGAAACAGCAAAAATATCTGCCTCCATTCCTTTTTCTTCTGCAGCTTTTTGCATTTTCGTAACTAGCAAACTTGTACTCATCCCCGCAGAGCATACTAACATAATCGTTTTTTTCGCCATTTTCTCCACTCCTTTTAATTTGTTTTACACATTTTTATAATGCAAGAAGCATGCCAAACAAAAAAAGAACCAAAATAGCGTTTTCATAGCCTTTGGTCCTTCTTTTCTGTGCGCACACTGGTGATATCTGTGTAAAAAAATAGATTAGTGTGTTTTATTTTTTAATTTTATTTTCAATAAACATTTGCGTTAAGAAGGCAATCTCATTTTCTGGGATATTCACCTGATATTTCCGTTCCAATCCAATAAGATTCGTTCGAACGATGTCCATTTCTAAACGATAAATTTTTGAGAAAGTAGACAGATTCTCAAATTCTCGGGTCTTCTCATGCTTGATCAGTCCATCCAGTAAAAAGGCTAAATGAATCACGATCCCAATATCTACTCCTGGCTCTACTATAATTGAGAGATCCGTTTGGATTTGCTGGATGTTTTTTTGTAAAGAATGGATCAAAAGCTCTACCGAAGAAATCGAATTTAAAGAATCTTTTAATGAATCAACGATTTTGGCAGTTGGAACTTCATCATCAGCGATCCGCTTGAGCATATTCAATTTCTCATCGTTGAAGACATCATACGCTGAGAAAAACGGAATATTTTGGTAATCCACATCTACCGTGCCCGCAATGGCTTTGATCTCATATTCTTCTAATAATGCATCAATGTGTCGCTTAAATGATTCTCGTTCTAAAAACTGCATTTGGATCACTTCGACCTTTTTCTGGTCGATTACAGGAACAATCCGTTGGTATAATTTAGCTGCTACACCTTCCCCAGTAAAACAAGTAACGATCACCGCTTTTTTACGTTCATAGGTCTCAGTTTGTTCTTCTTTGAATTGGTCCTTGACGATCGTTTCAAAGGAAATCTGGATACTTTGATAGATATCTTCCAAGCTCCGCCCAACATTCGCCATCCGTAATGCCTCAATCACGATCATCGTACTACTCATTGTAATTGCTTTCGTTTTGATTCCAGTCTCTTCAAAAATCAAGTCACCAAAGGTATTTAAAGAACCCATATCCGTCAGTAAGATCAATCCATTCGTCAGACTTGCCTGACGATTTTGAACATAAGCCAGCACTTCTTCATACATCGTTTGGACTTCCATGGCTAACGGCATATTAAATGCTGTACCTAATTTCGTTCCTAATAATTCTTGCGCCATTTCCAACATACTTGAGGCGGTTTGTCTGCCGTGCATCAAAACTAAGACCTCAACTTTATTTTCTTTTACTGGTTCACTTTCGCCAAGATTAATGGAAAGAAACATACTGATAAAACCAATTTCGTCAAACGGAATTTCAATTTGTTGTTCTTCTTCAATGATCGTAGATAAATCAATGGCTACTTGAAATTCCTTTTTAAAATTTTTGCGTACGTTGTTGAGATCAGGATGAACAATCATGTGTCCTTCTTTGACCCGATCCAATGTACTTTGCAAATGAAGGGCAAAGGCAAATCGAGCTTTTTCATTGTAGATTCGATCCAACCTAGCTTCTGCAACATCGTATAACTCGTTGGTTAATCGCCAAATGTCATCTGGCAACAGATCTTTTGGAATCGTACTCTTTGTCAACTCTTTGACATAAGTTTGGAAATAAGCATCCACATCTTTCGAGATCAAAGTTTCTAAATCAATACTTTCGACACCCGTTTCTGATAAAGAAAGCATTTTTTCTTCGATATCATTATAGACCTGCATGTTTCGTTCTGGATCTTGTGACCAAACAACATCAGCAAAACCAGGCTCAAAAGTCAGGTATTGACTCTTACTATCCATAAAGCGATCCAAACGTTCAGGTACTTCTTTGATTTTCAACAACCCTTTTTGTACTTGGAGAGACAGTTCTTCTTTACGAATAATCAGTTTTTCTTCATTATGTGTCCGATAATGTAAAAATGACTTCGCACATACTAATTTCAAATCACGCTTGACTTGTCCGATATTTCCTTCTGCATCATAAAGCATAAATGCCAAAATGGCTTCTTTTTCGATATCTATACGTTGATTCAAACGATTGGCTTCTTGTTTGATAAATAAAGAAATGATTTCATAACGTTCATCTAATGAACGAGAAGCCAGATTTGGTAATGTGATTGCCATAGGAATTCGGCGATTAAAGGTTGTCAAAAAACTTTCGGATGACTCGGTGGTTGCTCCAATGATCTGAACAGATGCTTCATGGACGTGGGCGCTTTCTCCCAACGGACGATAGACCCCTTTATCAATAAAAGTAAACAACATTTCTTGTCCTTCTGGTGGTAAACGATGAATTTCATCAAGAAACAGGATCCCACCATTCGCTTTCGCAATCAACCCTTGACTATCTTGCGATGCCCCAGTATAAGCTCCTTTTTTGATTCCAAAAATATGTCCAAACAGTAACTGTGGATTCTGCGCATAATCCGCACAGTTAAATGAAACAAAAGGGGCATCTTCTGAGAGCATTTCAGAATCAATCGCAAAATGATACATACATTCTGCAAACATCGATTTACCCGTTCCTGTCTCACCAAAAATGATTGTATGCAATCCTCGAGGAGGATATAATATGGCTGCCTTAGCTTGCTGGATGCTTACTTTCAAAGAATCATTTTCACCAACTAGTGTATCAAACGTCACTTGGGTCGATGCATCAACGTGAACTTTGTCAGAGGCTGTTTTTTGCGGAGGCAATGAATAGACGACTGGTCTGCCGGAACTTTTGATAATATAGCGGTCTTTATAGAGATCGCTGAGATATCGACTTGCATTACTTCGATCGATTTTTAGATGTTTTGCCACATCACTTGCCGTCAATCCTTGCTGGTTCTCATGCAATAGATCCAATATTTCTTCTTGTCTTTCGTTCATACAATCCCCCACTATCCTCAAATAACGCTGATTGCGTTTTCAATATAATAACACAAAAAGGCGCTTATTTGCGCCTTGCTCCTTTATTTTTCTGCTTTTTTTGTTTGTTTTTAAGCTTTTTCTTTGGCGTACTATTTTTTTCAACTTGTTCTTTTTTCGAAGGACCAAATGGAGCAGTTTTTTTTGTGTTTTTGTCATTGGCTTCTTCTTTTTGTGAGAGTTCTTTTTGTGGCAATTCTTTGACTAATTGTCCACCATGAAGAAAAATCTCTTCCATATCAATCGCCATATGACGTGTTAATTTTTTCAACTCTTTAACTGTATGATCTTGCACAAACGTGATCACGGTTCCGTCTTTCCCCATCCGTCCGGTTCGCCCTGAACGATGCAGATAAGCTTCTTCCGTTAAGGGAATTTCGGCATTCACAACATAAGGTAATTGTTCGATATCTAATCCTCTGGCTGCTACGTCAGTCGTGAACAACATCGTGATTTTCTTATCCTTGAATTGATCAAGTGCTGCTTTACGTAACAATTTATTTTGATCGGAAGCTAAGCTGCCAACTGAAACACCACGAAATTGTAATTTTTCTTCCATTGTCCCTAATTCATTGAGTTGGTTGAAAAAGACTAGTCCATGAAAATCTGTGACATAAGCAAGCCGTCTCAAATACTCTTCTTTTTTACGAGGTGGTATCCTTAAATAGTAATGTTGCTGACCTTTTCTAGAGTCATCGTCTTTTGTGACATCAACAACTGGGATGGAAGCATTTGTGATTTCTTCAATTTTACTGATTGAGCGATCAGCTGTTGCTGAGAAGAATACTAATTGATAGTCCACAGGGGCTTGTCGCAAAATTTGTTCCACTAATGAACGATTCCCCTCATCAAACAATTGATCTGCTTCATCAAAAACAATCGTTTGCAACTGATGAGCTTTTAATTTTTTGGTCTTCATCAATTCCAGCACCCGTCCAGGAGTTCCTACTAGCACTTCTGGTCGTTTTTTCAAACCTTCGATCTGCCTTTTGACGTTAGCTCCGCCCACAAGTGATTGGACTTTTAATGCCAATCCTTTTGACCACTCACGAGCCACTTCTGCGACTTGAATTGCTAATTCTTGTGAAGAAACAAGGATTAGTAAAGTACTTCCCCCCTCTTTAGGGACATTCAGCAGCAAAGGTAAAAGATAAGCTAATGTTTTGCCTGAGCCGGTTGGTGAAATACCAATAATTGATTCTTTTTCTTTAAGCGGTTGAAAAACAGCCTGTTGGATCAGAGAGGGTGTTTGAAATCCCTTTTCCTGCCATTTTTCTTGCCAAGCTTGTGGAAAGTTTTTTACAAATTCATTCATTTTAAAAATCGTCCTCATTATCGGCATCAAATTTGATGCCACCATTTATTCTAAGATCGTAAACTACTTGGTTCACATTGCGAGCAAGTTCGATCCATTCTTCATATCGTAATCCCCAAGCTGGATCGTTTGGATGATTGATCACATTGGCAAAATCAGCTGCCTCTTCTGCCATGGGATTTTCAGCTGCGGTAATTGCTAATGCATCAATTTCCTGATGTTCTCGATCATGGAACTCTGCTTTTTCAATCGCATTGACCCCGTTCATGACTAATGTTCCTGAATTAAAGTAGATTTCTGAAGGTAAGTAAGAATCCCCGATTTTACCAGGTTGAATCGTGACATCAAAGGTCTCATAACGCAAGATCCCCCAACCTAATCCATCAACACCAGTTGAGATCTTTCGTGGGAAATAGTGAACTTCTGAAGGCATCCCAAACCATCCTATCGTAGCATAAACGAGATAAACGCCCAGATCCATCAGCGCACCACCAGAAAAACGGGTAGAGAAAATATTTGGTACTTCTCCTGCTAGTACTTGATCGTAACGAGAAGAATATTTCATATAACTAAAGTTGGCACCGAGGATCTCATCTTTCAATGGAAGATAATCAGCAATTTTTTTGAATCCTGCTTCATGGATGTTTCGTGCAGCTTCAAAAAAATAAACATTTTTCTCATTCGCTAGATGAATGATCTCATCCATTTCTTTAGGCGTACTAAATGCCGGTTTTTCAACAATGACATTTTTCCCTGCTAAAATGCCTTGTTTTGCTTGTTGAAAATGCAGGCTGTTAGGCGAAGCAATGTATACCGTATCAAGATGTTCCAGACCAAAAAAAGTTTCTAAATCTGTCGCATAGGCAATATCTCCCTCATACTTGTCGCCAAATTCTTGTGCTTTTTCTAAATGTCTCGAATAAACTGCTGTTAATTCATATTGTTTCGTGCTTAATGCTGCTTGCACAAATTGATGGGTGATCCAGTTGGTACCAATAATTCCTAAATTGATCATTTCATTTACCTTCTTTCTATTTATTCGGGTCTTCAAACGATGCCTCTACATCAAATGGTATGGCTTGTTTCAAATTGACACAATCCGCTGTTACCTGACAATTATAGGCTAAAACATTCACGCCGTTTAACTGTCCGTAGCGTATGATATTGGCTAACTCCGGTTGCATTGCTTCGTTGATTGTTGCCAGATGAAGGTGTTCAAACTGTGCGATAAACAACACGTAAGTTTCATAGCCTTCCTGTCGCGCTTCCACTAATTCTTTCACATGTTTTAAACCTCGTAACGTTGGCGCATCAGGAAACGCCCCAATTCCTTTATTTTCTAAAGTCATTCCCTTTACTTCGACGAACACTTTTTGTCCTGAATCTGTTTCTAAATAAATATCAAATATGGACTGTCGATAGCGGACTTCACGCTTGAACTTAACGATTTTTCCGATCAACGATGGCAACTGGATTGTTCCAGATAAAATTCCTTCTAATGCCAAACGGTTGGGAAGTTGACTATCGATATTGAACCAGTTATCCCCTTTTTTCACAGCAATTAAATCATAATCTGTTTTCCGTTTTATACTAGGTGTATATGCAACCGCTACTTTCGCTCCTGGAAGCAGGACTTCTTTACCTCTTCCAGTGTTTTTCACATGGGCTACGATCACTTCTCCTTGTTGGTTCAAGCAATGAGCGATGAAACGATTCGGTCGTTCAATAAAAAAAGCGATTTCTACTTGCTGGTACTTCAAAAACGGTCACCTTTCTTCCTACTATGTATCCTACCATAATTTCACAAAAAACTCTTGAAAAACCAGTCGAAAGTCCTAGAGAAATCTTTATTTTTTTTAGGTACAATGAAACTGACAGAAAATGATCGTTGGAATTAAAAGAGGTTAGGAGTGACAATCGTATGATACGTAAAAAAACACTTTATGGAATCCTTGCATTTTTTGCTATTTTATTTGGAAAATTCTTTCTGAAAAAGAAACAGCCAACCACCAAAGACTTTGATCCAACGCAATATCATGGAACCTGGACCTTTATAGATAAAAATCAACAAAAACAACAACTACTGGTCACAGAAACGTTTGATTTATCTATCAACGGTCACTCCTTAGTAACGGAATTGGTCGAACTAACTCCACAGCAACTCGTCTTGCGAGATCAATATGGTTTTTATTTGATCCTATCATACAGTGATACGACCTTTTATGATGAATCATCCGATACTTCTTATACGTTGACAAAACAAAATAGTTCCTCAAAAGAGGGTGTGACAAGAGCGGCTAACTCTGAGAAATAAGTCGAAGAATTTCCAAAAATCTCCTCCTGTTTTTGGAATTCTTCGACTTATTTTTGATAGAGCCACTTCTTGAACGACTTTTAGAGCAAGTCCTGTATCCCAAACTCTTTTCATTCCCTTCATCATTGATTTACCTTTCTGTATTTCTTCGTTTATTTTACGTTTTTTGTCTAGAAAAATAGTCATTTGATGTTTTTTTTGATAAACTTACTAATGATGGTTTCATACCATGAAAGGATGATTAAACATGACACCAAATCGAGAAGATTACTTGAAAATCATTTTGGAATTAGGCGGAGACACGACAAAAGTAAATAATAAACAAATCGTTTCCAGTCTTGCTGTGTCCCCAGCTTCTGTTAGCGAAATGATTTCCAAACTTGTGAAAGAACAACTCGTTGAGCATTCTCCTTATCAAGGAGTTCAACTTACGGAGACTGGCTTACAAAAGGCAAGTAGTTTGATTCGCAAACATCGTTTATGGGAAGTTTTTTTAGTCGAACATTTAGATTATAGCTGGAACGAAGTCCATGATGATGCTGAAGTGTTGGAACATGTGACTTCAGAACAACTTGCTGACCATTTAGAAGACTATTTGAATCATCCTATGCACTGTCCACATGGTGGAATTATTCCTAAAAAAGAACAAGTGGTTCATGAAGAACGTAGACAAACATTAGAGTCTTATCCAGTTGGTTCTAAAGTTCGCATCGCTCGAGTGTTGGATGAAAAAGAACTATTGGACTATCTTGTGACGATTGACTTAAACATTGATGAAGAATACGAGATTGTAGATGTTGCCGCTTATGAAGGACCGATCACAATCCAAAATCAACAAAAGAAAATCCCTGTCAGCTTTAAAGCAGCCAGTACGATTTTTGTCGACAAATTATAAAGGAGTACACCCATATGGCTAATGAAAAAAATGTCTTATTTACAATCTTTGGTGGTACAGGTGATTTAGCACAACGCAAATTGTATCCTTCCTTGTTCCGCCTTTATAAAAAAGGAAATCTAGGAAAACATTTTGCAGTAATCGGTACTGCTCGTAGACCTTGGAGCGATGAACATTATCGTGAAGTGGTCGCTTCGACGATCCAGTCCTTAAATCCGACTGAAGAAGAAGCAAAAGAATTTGCTAGTCATTTCTACTATCAATCACATGATGTAAATGATTCTACCCACTACAATACTTTAAAAGACCTAGCTGACCGCTTAGATGAAACCTACCAATTAGCTGGCAATCGCATCTATTATTTAGCCATGTCTCCAGAATTTTTCGGTACGATCGTTTCTCATCTTAAATCGCAACATATCGTTACTGAAAATGGTTATAATCGCTTGATCATCGAAAAACCATTTGGTTCAGATTATCAATCTGCATTCGAGCTGAATGAAAAGATCCGTCAAGTCTTCCCTGAACAAGATATCTTTAGGATTGATCATTATTTAGGTAAAGAAATGATCCAAAATATCTCAGCAATTCGTTTTGCTAATAACATTTTTGAATCACAATGGAACAATCGCTATATCGATAATATTCAGATTACATTCGGTGAAGCTTTAGGTGTTGAAGATCGTGGTGGCTACTATGATCACAGTGGTGCTTTAAAAGATATGGTCCAAAACCACATTCTACAAGTACTAGCACTTTTAGCGATGGAACCTCCTGTCGCCTTTTCTGAAAAAGAAATTCGTGCAGAAAAAATCAAGGCACTGAAAGCTGTGCGAATCTATGAAAAATCTGAAGCATTAAAAAACTTTATCCGTGGGCAATATGCACCTGGTGAGTTAGATGGTAATACATTTAAAGGCTATCGTGAAGAAGATAAAGTAGATCCTGAATCTACTACCGAAACTTTTGTAGCTGGGAAGTTTGTCATTGACAATTTCCGCTGGTCAGGTGTTCCCTTTTATGTGCGCACTGGGAAACGTTTGACAGAAAAAGGAACTCGGATCAATATCGTCTTTAAACAAGTCCCAGTCAATGTTTTTAAAACTTCGGTCGAAGATGAACCTTGTGAAGATAGGACATTACCACCAAATGTTTTAACGATTTATATCCAACCAACGGAAGGTTTCTCTTTAACATTAAATGGAAAAGAGGTTGGACAAGGGTTTAACACTGAATTTAGAAGATTAGAGTACCGCAATAGCGCTGAAATGGTTGAAAACAGTCCTGAAGCTTATGAGAAGCTGCTTTTAGATGCTTTAAAAGGTGATGGTACAAACTTTTCACATTGGGAAGAAGTTGCTCAATCTTGGCATATCGTCGATGTCATTCGTAAAGCTTGGGATCAAGTGGAACCTGACTTCCCTAATTATAAAGCTGGAACAATGGGACCAGAAGCTGCATTTGAATTGCTGGAAAAAGATGGGTTTGAATGGATCTGGCAACCAGATGGCTGGTACCGTGATCGTGGAAAGCTAGAAGACTAGCTGTGTGTAACGTTTAAAAGTAAAAATTTACTAACATTAAGAGTCTGGGATATTAATCAGTTATGTTCTGATTAATATCCCAGACTTTTTGGCTCCTCTCGGCTCTATATGGATAATAAAATCACCCTATTAAAACGAAAAACATCAAAGCTAGTAATTCTTACTAACTTTGATGTTTTTTAGATAACTTTCCTTTAGTCACCAAACATGACCAAATTTTTATTCAAATCCTTCTGCCACTGCTTCTGGATAGTTTTCTTCAACGATGTGCGCACAGCGTCCACATAAGTGTGGTAATTTTTCATCAACGCCTACGTCTTTGCGGATTTGACGACAACGATCGCATGTTTGTCCGTCAGCTTTTTCTACTAAAATGGCTACGTCATCAAATTTCACCGCAGCTTCTGGTACTTCTGCGTTAGCTGACATCACTTCATAGTAATCTGGTGACACGATCAACAATTGTGGAATATCCGCATCCACAGCTGTCAGCAATCCACGAACTTGTTCATTTGGATAGATCGTTAACTTCGCTTCCAAAGATTTACCGATCAATTTATTGTTTCGTGCTTCTTCTAAAGCTTTTAACACTTTATCACGGAAGTCCATAAATGCTGCCCAAGTATCCATCAATTCTTCTTGATTTGGATACTCTTGGTAACCTGGAAGTTCACTTAATTGAACAAACTCTTCTTCTTCTTTTAAGAAAGACCAAATTTCTTCTGCAGTATGTGGAATAATCGGTGTTAATAATTTTGTTAAAGCTACTGCTGTTTGATAAAACACAGTTTGCATGCAACGGCGTTGGTAATCATTTTCTGATTCGATATAAACAACATCTTTAGCAAAATCCAGATAGAACGCAGATAGATCTACTGTTAAAAAGTTCATTACGGTACGATAGATGTGCATGAAGTTATATTTCTCATATCCTTCTTCACGAATTTCTTTAATCACTTCGTTCAATCGGATAGTCATATATTTATCTACAGAACGTAATTCTTCAAATGAAATCGTATCTTTTTGTGGATCGAAGTCTTCAGTATTTGCAATCAAGAAGCGCATCGTATTTCTGATTTTGCGGTAAACTTCTGCTACTTGGCTTAAAATATCCATGGATACACGTACATCTGCTTCATAATCCACACTAGCTACCCACAAACGTAAGATATCCGCGCCAAATTGTTTGATCACTTTATCTGGCAAGATCGTGTTACCTAACGACTTACTCATCTTACGCCCTTCGCCATCCAGAGTGAACCCTTGAGAAAGGACAGATTTATACGGTGCAACCCCATTGATTGCCACACTTGTAGTAATACTTGAATTGAACCAGCCACGGTATTGATCAGAACCTTCTAAATACATATCAGCTGGGAATGATAGTTCTGGACGTTGACGCAAGACTGCTTCGTGAGAAGAACCTGAATCAAACCAAACATCCATGATATCTGTTTCTTTCGTAAACTGTCCATTCGGTGATCCTGGATGCGTAAAGCCTTCTGGAAGAAGATCTTTCGCTTCTTTCTCAAACCAAATGATTGAACCATGTTCAGCAAACAATTGCGCTACGTGTTCAATCGTTTCCGGCGTAATGATTGCTTCCCCATTTTCAGCGTAAAAGATTGGCAATGGCACACCCCATGCACGTTGACGTGAAATAACCCAGTCGCCACGATCACGGATCATATTATAAAGACGTGTTTTCCCCCAAGGAATAATCCAATCTACTTTCTCTACTTCCTCTAAAATATTTTGTCGGAAATCGTCGATTGATGCAAACCATTGTGGTGTAGCACGATAAATCACAGGTTTTTTCGTACGCCAGTCATGAGGATAACTATGCGTAAAGAAGTCAAGTTTTAATAAAGCACCTTTTTCTTGTAACAAATCAGTAATCATTGGATTCGCTTTGTCGTAAAAGACCCCTTCAAATCCTGGTGCTTCTTCTGTATAAACCCCTTTTGAATCCACTGGAGAAACTACTGGCAATTTATATCTGTTTCCTGCAATATAGTCATCTTCCCCGTGACCTGGTGCTGTATGGACTAATCCAGTACCAGCGTCTAAAGTTACATGGTCACCCAAGATGACTAATGATTCCCGCTCATAAAACGGATGCCAAGCAGTCATGTATTCCATTTCCTGACCAGCAATCTCTTTCAACACCTGAACATCAGACCAACCGATTTCAGTTTGAACCTTTTCTAATAAATCTTTTGCAACGACAAATTTACGTCCATCTGCTTCGATTAAAACGTACGTATAAGTTGGATTTACTGCAATCCCTTGGTTTGCTGGTAATGTCCATGGCGTAGTTGTCCAAATAACGAAAGCTGTATCTTCATCTAACAACCCTTTGCCATCTTTCACATTGAAAGCCACAAAGATAGAAGGAGACTTCACATCTTTATATTCGATTTCTGCTTCAGCAAGTGAAGATTCACTTGACGGAGACCAATAGATTGGTTTCAATCCTTTATAGATATAGCCTTTTTCAGCCATTTTACCGAAAACACGGATTTGTGCCGCTTCGTAAGAAGGATCCAACGTGACATATGGATGCTCCCAATCGCCTGCCACTCCTAGTCGTTTGAAATCTTCTCGTTGTTTGTCGACTTGTGAAAGGGCATATTCACGACATTTTTCTAAGTACTCTGACATTGTCATTTCTTTTCGTTTGATCCCTTTATTGGCTAATACTTGTTCAATCGGTAAACCGTGAGTATCCCAACCTGGAACATAAGGTGCACGAAATCCTGACATTGATTTTGAACGGATAATGATATCTTTACTGATTTTATTTAATGAATGTCCTAAATGGATATTTCCATTTGCATAAGGAGGTCCATCATGTAAGATGAAACTTGGCTTTCCTTCATTTAATTCTTGTCTTTTTTGATAAATTTTATTTTCTTCCCATTCTTTTTGCCAATCCGCTTCACGATTAGGCAAATTACCACGCATTGGGAATTTTGTTTTACCTAGTTGTAAGGTTTCTTTCATTTTCATAAACCAGTTACGCTCCTTCTTTCATCATTTTAAAGAACACAAAAAAGCATGTTCATCCAAAGGGACGAACATGCCGTGGTACCACCCAAATTCAGTTACATGATCATGTAACTCTTAAAAACCAATAACGAGGTCAACCGTTGTTTCTTACTCCTATTTCAGAAACAATTTTCGTAGAGGATCTTTCACTTTGCAGGGTCTTGCCGAACTTCCACTATCATCGGCTCGCTGAAAAGAATGACAAAATGCTTTTCTGTTCTACTCTTCGTCATCACCAGGAATGATCGAAATATCGATCGCCTGTGTATCAAATGCAGTCATTGGTGCTTCCATGATGCCTGTGTCTGAGTTTACATCAGTTTGATTTTCATTGTCAAGTTGTTTTGCTAAAACTTCTTTGATCACTTCATGACTATCTGACACATAGCTTGAGAAAGGTTGTAAAATTTCATCCCATTCTGGACTTTTTACTTGTTCTAATTGAGATTCTAACATCAAGCTGATTCGTTGGTGGAAAACTCGTGTTTTTTTCTTTAAGTCTTCTGTTTCAACTGCTAGCTGTTTTGCTTTTTCAGTTGCATCTGTTAGGATTTGTCTTGCTTTTTCTTCCGCATCTGTCGTTAATTGGTGCGCACGTTTTTCAGCCGTAGCCACTAATTCATCCGCTTTGTTTTGAGCAGATGTCACGATTACTTCGGACTCTTTACTTGCACTTGTTTTAACTTTATCCGCTGTGTCTTGTGCCACGATGATTGACTGATTCAATGCATCTTTTAGTTCATTGAAATATTCTAATTTTTCTTCTGAATGTTTCACTGCTTTTTCAAGTTCACGGTTTCGTTGCGTGATTTCTTCATAGTCACGAACAACTAAATCTAAGAAATCATCTACTTCGTCTTGATTGTATCCCCGCATTTTTGTGGGGAATGTTTTGTTTTGGATATCTAATGGAGTTAAAGCCATGTGTAAACCACCTTTTTGTTTTATTTACGTAATACACCAAATAATACCCTGTATTTTTCTTTTTTAGTTTTTCCTTCAAGTTCTTGAATTTGGATTCGACCAAATCCTCTGATCGAAACGATATCTAATAACTCAAGTAAAAAATCAGGGCGTGTATTTTCTGTCCAATTTACTTTTACTTTTCCAGACTCAATCAGCTGCTTCGAACGCTGTCTGGAAATATTATAAATCTCCGAGATCACGCTGTCTAGTCTCAATGAAGTCACTGTACCTCTTTCTTGTGTCCAACCATCTTTTGGCACAAGTAATTCCGTATACTTGATTGGCTCCATCCGAACAGAGACTTTGCCGATTTTTGTTACTTGCGTTGCTACAAACTGTTCAACTTCTCTTGCAATGAACACTTGCCAACGATCACCATCAGAAATGATATCACCAAAGTAAGCTCGTTTGATACCTGTACCAACCAATGTACCTAATACTTTTCCATGAGTCAAACTAGCAAACTTACTCGGATAATGGATTTCATAAAGTGACACCTCAAAATCTTCGTCAGTAGGCTCATAATAGTCAGGAAAAATCAAACATCGCTTCCGTTCTGCTTGCTCATAACCGCCATAAAATGAAAAGTGTAATTCACTATCTTGACGGATCAGCGTCTCTAGTATATAGGATTGTCTTGGATCAAGAAAGTCAGTAAGATAAGGTGCATATTGCCCTTGTACCTGTTCGATCCAATCACCTACTGAATCGATGAAAGAACGTTCATCTGCACGGAAATGCTGATAAACATTAGCATCCATATTTTCCCCTCCTATCAGCTACTCCTTTGATCGTTTTAATAAATTGCCATGACTATCCATAAAACGATATGTTGAAGACCTTGTACTGCTAAGTTTAAAATCAAGATCGCAGCTAGAATCGTAAAATCAATTCCACCAAATCGAAGTGGAAGCCGATCAAATAACTGGATATACGGTTCACAGATTTTTGCTAAAAAGCGACCAATCCCTGATTGATATCCTCCTGGAAACCAGGATAAAAGTGCATAAACCATTAACAAAAGACTGTAAAAGTAGGCTGCTCGTCCCAGCAGATTAAGTAATATAAAAATAATATAAATTGTCGTTCCTCCTCTTATAGGTCAAATAGGTTCACGTCTGCAAAAGATTGTGCTGTTGAACTATCGATTTCCATTCCAGTTGGCGTGCATAGAAAAATCTCGTCACCTACTCGCTTAATGTCACCATCTAATGCATAGACAGTGCCAGTTAAAAAATCAACGATTCTTCTCGCTTGTTTTTCTTCTACTAAATGGAAATTTACTAATGTTGCTTCACCAGCAATGATTCGTTTAGCAATAGCCATTGCTTCAGAATAAGCTCGTGGTTCCATGACCGTAATTTTTCCAGCTAAATTTGTTTTAGGTGTAAAAGAAGTTTTTGCTGTTTCTTCTTTACGTGTTTTTTTAGCTGGTGTTTGATGTAATTCAATCACTTTTTTTGTTTCATTTGCCGCTACACTTTCACGAGCAACAGGACGTGTTGTTTGTTGCGCACGTGGCTTTGAGACAGCTCTTGGCTGGCTCATTTGAGATTGTGTTGGCTGTATTGGTTTCTTTTTTGTTGTAGGCTGTGCTACAGCCGGCTTAGATGTTTCAGGATACTCCTCGTACTCTTCCTCATCAGCTAATCCGAAAAAATTAGCAATCGCACCTCTATTTAAAAGTGGCATTATTGTTCCTCCTCGTCTTTGAATAGCGCTGTTCCTACACGGATGAATGTGGCACCTTCTTCGATTGCCAGTTGAAAGTCCTGACTCATTCCCATGCTTAATTCCGTACATGGTGCATGCGAAAAACCTTTCGAATGAACAAGATCACGCAATTCTTTCAGCGTTCCAAATACTTTGCGAATTTGTTTAGCAGAAGCCTCTTTAGGTGCCATCGTCATTAAACCAACAACCTTTATTTTAGACAAAGCAACTAAAGATTCGATAAAAGGAACCAGCTCTTCTGGCGAAAAACCATGTTTGGATGCTTCACCAGATACATTCACTTCCACAAAACAATCGAGGGGTTTTGTTGCCCTTTTTTGTATTTCTTCTGCTAATTTCAAACTGTCTAATGCGTGAAAGCAATCAATTTCATTTATAATCAATTTTACCTTTCTACGCTGCAAATTACCAATTAAATGCCACTTTACATCAGGATAATTAACTAAATCTTGTTTTTTTTGTAACAATTTATCTACGCGGTTTTCTGCGCAGTTTTTTACACCCTGTTCAATCAATTTTTCTGCCGTAGCAGAATCCACTGATTTGGTGACAGCGACTAGTGTGACTTCTTTCGGATCACGATGAACAAGAGCACACGAGTCCTGAATCTCTTGCTCGATTTTTAGCAAGTTGTCAGCAATCATGTGCTCTTCCTCCTTTATTTTTTACGACGGAAAAATGGTGGTGTACTTAATTCATCGTCACCTTTTGCTTTTGTTTCTTCACGATTGAATGTATCAAATTCTTTTTTTTCGATAGGTTCAAAATTCGTTTCTTCAACTCTAGGACGGACATTTTGTTCACGTCTGATGTCCCAGTCACCAAAACTGCTATTTTCTTCTTCAGCAGAGATTGGTTTTGCTTGATCCATATCTAAAACTGTTTTTTGAGTAGATGATTGCATTTGTGTTTGTCTAGCCGGACGACTAGACTTGCGTTCCTTTTTTGATTCGTCGATACCCGTTGCAATAACCGTTACACGGATTTCATCGCCCATTTCTTCATTGATTGATGTACCTAGAATGATGTTAACATCGCCTGTAGCAGCATTTGCTACGATATCTGAAGCATCTTGAGCTTCAAATAAAGTCATGTCTAATCCACCAGTGATGTTAAGCAAGACTTGCTCAGCTCCATCGATTGATGTTTCAAGAAGTGGAGAAGAAATAGCTTTCTTCGTCGCTTCGATCACACGTTCTTCACCGCTTGCTACACCGATACCCATTAACGCTGTTCCTTGGTTTTCCATAACAGTTTTCACATCAGCAAAGTCAAGGTTAACGTAACCTGGGGCTGTAATCAAATCTGAGATCCCTTGAACCCCTTGACGTAATACATTATCAGCTTCACGGAAAGCTTCTAACATTGGTGTTTTCTTGTCAACTACTTCAAGAAGACGGTTGTTTGAGATAATCAATAATGTATCGACGTTTTCTTTCAAACGTGCGATACCTTCAGCAGCAAATCTGCCACGTTTTGGTCCTTCAAAAGTGAATGGTCGAGTTACGACACCGACAGTCAAAGCACCAAGTTCTTTAGCAATTCCTGCTACGATTGGAGCAGCACCTGTACCAGTTCCGCCTCCCATACCTGCAGTAATGAAAATCATGTCAGCGCCATCTAAGGCTTCGCGTAAAGCTTGTTCACTTTCTTCGGCAGCTTTTTGACCAACTTCTGGTTGAGAGCCTGCGCCTAGTCCGCGTGTATATTTAGGTCCTAATTGGATAACTGTTTCAGCTTTTGAATTTTTCAATGCTTGGACATCTGTGTTGGCAGTGATGAACTCAACACCTTTTACATTTTCTTCAATCATACGGTTAACAGCATTTCCACCGCCGCCACCGACACCGATGACTTTGATTACTGCGCCGTCATTGATATTATTATCAATTGAGAATTCCATATTTTATTCCTCCCAGGATGAATTAATCAAAAATTTTTGAAAAGAAACCTTTAATTTTAGTTGTTACATCTTCGTCTGATTTCTTTTGTTCAGGTTCGTCGTAGACCGTTTCTTCTGGAACATCATAGCTATCATTATCATATGATGTCACTTCTTGTTCTACAGTTGTGTGATGCGCGACCACTGTTTCACCTGTCACAGCAATTTTAGCCAATTGATAGACTTCACTCAAGTTAGCTGAGTAATCCACGATGCTGATCACATTAGTAAAGACTGGATTACGAAGTCCCATTTGGTTAGGTACATATAGCTTAACATTCACACCAAAAATCTCTTGTGCCAGATCAACAACACCTGGAAGGCTTGCAGCACCACCAGTTAGTACGATACCACCAGGTAACTCTAGTGCTTCGATTTGGTCTAACGCTTCTTTGGCTTTATTGAAAATCTGTTCCATACGGGCTGAAATCACTTCTGATAAATAGCGTTCATCCACTTTGACAGGTTCAGATTGACCGATCACATCTACTGGAAACTCTTCATTTGCAGAAGTACGTTCTGGATAAGCATCCCCATAATTGATTTTTAACGCTTCAGCATTATTGAATGACGTATTCAACACAATCGAGATATCTTTTGTGACGAACTCGCCACCTTCTTGATCTAGACTAGTGAACTTCAATTGTTTGTCATGCATAACAGCTGTTGTCGTTTGTCCACCGCCCATATCAATCACGATCGTTCCAAAATCTTTTTCTCCATCTGAAAGGATTGTTTCTGTTAAAGCTAATGGTGTAATGACTAATTCATTGACAACCAATCCTGCATTTTCTACACATTTACGGATATTATGAACAATCGTCTTTGGCCCAGTAAATAACAAGCCATACATTTCTAATCTGACACCGATCATTCCACGAGGATCTTTGATTCCTTCGAATCCATCAACGGTAAAGTCTTGTGGCAAAATTGATACGATTTGACGTTCAGGAGGAATTGAACGAACAAGGGCAGCTGAAGCCACGTTTCTGACATCTTCATCGGTGATTTCTTTCGAATCCCCGTTTACTGCAATCATTCCTTGGCAATTTTCCACTTCAAGCAAGTTTGCTGGTAGACCAACACTAACCCCTTTGATCTGTATCCCTGCTTTTTCTTCTGCTTGTCTTACTGCTCGTTGTATCGCTTGGACCGTTTTATCGATATCAACGATAATGCCGCGGTTAATCCCTTCTGATTTTGCGTTTCCTACTCCAATAATATTCATTTGGCTGTCGATATATTCAGCCACGACAACTTTGACAGATGTCGTTCCAATATCAAGGCCTACATACATTCCTGTTTTTGCCATGAACGGGATTCCCTCCTACTTACTATTCCATATACAAGCGAACAACTAACGTCCGTTTTTAAATATACTTTAATAGATATATTCACTGCCTTCAATTCTACCATAAATTACCGGTTTTTAGAAAGTAGATTATCACTTTTTAAAACTGTTTTATTAATTTTCGGTTAAATCTGAAGACGATGAACTTGAATTGTCATCGATTTGGCTAGATTCACTTGTATTCTCTGACTGACCTGCTTGATTTGACTCAACTGATTCCGAAGATTGGTCTGACTGATCACTTGATGCTCCCGATTGTCCTGTGAGATTTTCGGTAGAACTTGTCTGCACAGATGAATCTGTTGCTCCGCCATTCTCCTTCTTGCTTTCACTGTAAGGATAAGAGAAAATCCCTACCTCCATATCAATGACGCCCTTTTCCTTCATCTCTTTAGCGACTTGTGGATAATATTTCATTTGACTGGCTAGATTTTGAATATTGACGATCACTTGGTTCCCATCATTCATATTTAGTTGGATCAAATTTTTATTGCTCTCTTTTGGTGTATATTTGATTTCTGAAATTGCTTTTTGTAATTCTGAAGTTAATTGATTATATTCTTTAACCAATTGACTAATTTTGGCGTTATCTGTGAAATTCTCTAGAATTGGTAAATTCTTAGTCGGATTTGCTACTTTTTCCTTTAAGACTTTCCCATTTTCGATTACAGGAAAATATTCGCCGTCCTTCATCACTAAAGCAATCTCTTTGTATTCTTTGATAGCCAACTCAAAAGTATTGATTGACTTAAAATGCAATTGTGCGCTCTCTACTCTTGGTTGTTCTTTTTTCAATGTATCAAGATATTGGTTTTTATGGAAATACTGACTCCAAACATTTCCATCAATTGCCAAATGAGAGTCGGCAATGGCTGTTTGACTCGTAATCATTTGGTTCCCTGAAACTGTTATCCCTTGCAGTCGACTATAAGGGGAAACATAATAAATCAAAAAAATCAGTGGGATCGTTAGGATTGAAATAATAAAAGTCAGTCTTCGATAAAGAACTTTATTTCGTTGATTTTTCAGATTCGGTAGCCGATTTAAAAAAGAGCCATTATAAGGACTACCAATTTTTGGTTGTTCAATTTTTTCAAATGGCTCAGAGTCCCCTTTTTTCATTGGATCAGAAGCGGTTGCTTCTTGCTTCTCACCTTCCGCTGAGTCTGCTTCTTTAGTAGCGGAAGTGGATGCTGCCGGCTCATTTGTATTTTCATTTTTTTCTTCTTTTTGCTCTTCTTTTTGTTCTTCCTTTTTTTCGTGTTCTGCCAAATATTTCCGGTTGGCCTTTTGCCAAGGAGTTAGATTTTGTTCACCCTCAGATTCATTTGGCAGCTTGTCTGGCTTTTTTTTCTTACTCACTAAGACCACACCACCTTTATTTTTGAATTAATGATTTTACTAGCTCGTACATTCTTTCTGATGCGTCTGGGATTCCTTGCTGTTTAGAAGCTAAAGACATTTGTTTTTGTAATTGATCATTAGTCATGATCTCTTCAATCGCTTGTTTTAGGGAACGTCCATCTAATTCGTCATCTTTGATCATCTTCGCTGCATTGTTTTTGACTAAGCTCATTGCATTTTTTGTCTGATGGTCATTCGTCACATAAGGACTTGGAATTAGAATAGCTGGCAAACCTAAAGCTGTTAATTCAGCAATCGAAGTCGCACCTGCTCTACCAACCAATAGATCGCTTGATGCCATTACTTCTGCCATTTTATTGATATAAGGCTGTATGCTGACATTGGCACAAGCAGGAACTTTCGTTTGGATATCTTTATAATAGCGTTCGCCTGAGGCATACAGAACCTGGTATTCCTGATCGAACGACATTAAAAATTCTGTTACTGCCTGATTGATTTTTAAAGCCCCTTGACTACCACCAAAAATCAAGACTGTTTTTTTCTCTGGATCAAGTCCATAAGTGGCTAAAATTTTCGATTTATCCATATCCGCAACTTCTTGCGCCCGAGGATTACCGATCAAAGACGATTTTTCTGCAGGAAAAAATGGAGCAGCATCTTCAAAAGAAAGTGCGATTCGATCCACATAGCGACTTAAAAATTTATTGGTGATGCCAGGCACACTATTTTGTTCATGGATGATCGTAGGAATCGCTAACTTAGATGCCGCATAGACTACTGCACCCGACACGTAGCCCCCAGTCCCAATCACCACATCTGGTTTAAATTCTTTTAAAATTTTTTTTGCTTCTCGAATACTTTTTAAAAAAAGTTGGATAGTCTTCAGATTATGTAGCGAAAGTTTCCGCTGAAATCCTTGTATTTCTAGCGTACGAAAAGGCATCCCGGTCTCAGGAACAATTTTATTTTCTAAGCCTCTTTGCGCTCCAACGTACATAAACTCAGTATTCGGCTCTTTTGTTTTTACATAATTGACGAAGGCTAGTGCTGGATAAATATGCCCGCCAGTTCCGCCACCAGTAACCAAAATTTTCATTCATTCTCGCTCGTTTCTACTTTTGTATAGTTAGTTTATTGACAGCTTCCATAAACCGTTCGCCTCTAATTTCAAAATTAGGGTATTGATCCCAACTTGCATTTGCTGGGGACAATAAGATCGAATCACCCTCTTCACTCAATTCAAGGGCGATCGGTACAGCGGCTTCTGCGTTTTCAGCTGCCTTGATCACAGGGATACCTGCTTTCTTGCCGGCATCCGCTAATCTATTTTGAGTTTCCCCAAAAGTGATCAACGCTTTGATGCCTTTTAAAGCTGGTATCAACTCATCAAATGAATTTCCCCGATCCAGACCTCCAGCGATTAATACTAATTGATCTAACTGAAAACCACTTAATGCCATTTTAGTAGCTAAAATATTAGTGGCTTTTGAATCGTTATAAAACTTCCTTCCTTGAAATTCCCCCACATACTGTGTACGATGCGGTACTCCATGGAAATGGTGTAAAGCATTTTTGATCGCTTCATTTGAGATACCATATAATTTAGCAACTGAGATGGCAGCTAGTGCGTTCTCAACATTGTGTGAACCAGGAACACCCAATTCTGTAATATCCATGATTTTTTCTTGGTTATAGTAGATACTACCATCTAAAGAATAGGCACCTTTAGGTAGTTTTTGTTCCGTCGCAAAAGGTAACACCGTTGCTTTAGTCTTTTTGCTGAGTTCTCTTAGCTCTTCTTGATTCCAATTCAAAATCAAATAATCTTTCTCTGTCATATTCTGTTGTAAATGCCATTTTGCTTTTACATATTCTTTTCTCGTTTTGTGGTAATCGATATGAGCCTCATAAATATTGGTTACTACTGCTACATGGGGACGAAAATCAGTGATTCCCATCAATTGGAAACTAGATAGTTCCATAACGATTTTATCGTCAGCTGTTGCTTCTTGCGCCACACTACTAGCTGGATAACCGATATTCCCGGCTAGGCGAGCTGTTCCTGGCAAATCACCAGCGTTCAATAACAAGCCTGTCATAGTTGTTGTTGTTGTTTTACCATTTGTTCCTGTAATCCCAATAATCGGACATTCCGCTACCTCGTAAGCTAATTCCACTTCCGTAATTACCGGAATACCCAGTTCTTGTGCTTTTTGAACAAATGGATGACTATACGGAATCCCCGGATTTTTCACCATCAAAGAAAATTCTTCATCCAATAATTCAATCGGATGGCTTCCAGCAATCACTTTGACTCCCAGTGATAGCAACTCTTGTGCTTCTGGATTTTCATCAAACGGCTTTCCGTCATTAACAGTGACAAGTGCGCCCAACTCATGTAACAGTTTGGCCGCACTAAATCCACTTTTCGCTAATCCAAGAACAAGGACTTTTTTGTTTTCATATGTTGAAATTTTTTTCATTTCCTGTCATCTCCTACCAAATGAACCATAGTGTTATTAAAGAAGTTACAATACTTACTAACCAAAAAATGATGTCGATCTTCCATTCCGACCAACCACACATTTCAAAATGATGATGGATAGGAGACATTTTGAAGATACGTTTTCCTGTTAATTTGAAAGAAGTAACTTGAAGCAT
>Ga0129312_1000808_pt1 | contig 22300 bp, 19 predicted proteins | sample O827metagenome_FD_94434 | JGI IMG/M metagenome (GOLD analysis project Ga0129312, IMG submission 94434) | Orangutan group fecal microbial communities from Wisconsin, USA - O827 metagenome | ecosystem: Host-associated > Mammals > Digestive system > Large intestine > Fecal | place: USA: Wisconsin... | reverse complement strand
TTGAGGAAGCTGCATACCAGGCCGGAGCCAGGGAGGTGTTTCTGGTGGAGGAGCCTATTGCGGCAGCTATCGGTGCGGGAGTTGATATCACCAAGCCCTTTGGAAATCTGATCGTGGATATTGGTGCAGGTACTACTGACGTTGCGGTGATCTCCATTGCAGGAGTAGTGGTATCCAGTTCTGTGAAGGTTGCAGGAGATAATTTTGATCAGGCGATCCTGAATTATGTCAGGGAAAAACACAGCCTGTTTATCGGGGCTGATGTTGCGGAGGAGATCAAGATCCGTATCGGAACAGCCTGCGAGGAGGCAGAACCACGTACCATGGAGGTTAAGGGCCGTAACATTATTACAGGACTTCCCAAGGTTGCCACGCTTACCTCCGAGGAGATCCGCATTGCGCTCAAGGAAGCTACCGGGCAGATTGTGGACGCAGTCCACGGAGTTCTGGAGAAGACACCGCCGGAACTGGCTGCGGATATTATGGACAGAGGAATCGTTCTTACAGGAGGCGGCGCGATGCTTCATGGAATGGACACTCTCATTGAACAGAAGACAGGAGTTAACACACTGACAGTTCAGGATGCTATGCTTGTGGTGGCGGCAGGAACCGGAAGATACGCAGAGATCATGTCAAAAATGTAAAGATCAGGCACTGTTGCGGCAGTGCCTTTTTGTAAACGCAGATAAGCAGCCTGCGTTTCGGGTACGCAGAGCACCGGAGCCGGTTTCCAATATATGCTGAGCAGTAGACAGGGGCTTGTGTCTGCGGAAGCTGCCTATATCAGGAGGAATGAATGAGCGAGACAGTTACAGGATATATAGACCATGTGATATTCAGGAATAATGACAATGGATATACAGTCATGGTTTTGCATACAACAGAAGAAAATAAGGATCTGACCTGCGTAGGGACCCTTTCCGTGGTGACAGAAGGAGCCATGATCGAGGCAACAGGAGATTATATCAAGCATCCTGTATACGGGAAACAGTTTCAGATTTCAACCTGTACGGAGAAGATGCCGGAGGATACCATGGCGATGGAACGTTATCTGGGATCCGGGGCGATCAAGGGCATCGGAGCGGCACTTGCTGCCAGGATCGTACGCAGATTCGGGGAGGATACCATGCATATCGTGGAGGAGGAACCGGAACGGCTTGCGGAAATCAAGGGTATCAGTGAGAAAAAAGCAAGGGAAATCGCAGCGCAGATGGCCGAGAAGGCAGATATGCGTAAAGCTATGATCTTTTTGCAGAAGTATGGCATTTCCCTGAATCTGGGTGCAAAAATCTATCAGAAATACGGACAGTCTGTGTACAGTGTACTTCAGGAAAATCCTTATCGTCTTGCGGAGGACATAAGCGGGGTGGGATTTAAGATTGCAGATGAGATCGCATCCAGGATCGGGATCCATACAGATTCAGATTACAGAATCCGCAGCGGCATGTTGTATACTCTATTGCAGGCTTCAGGGGAAGGGCATACATATCTGCCGGAAGAGGAGCTGTTTGCCAGGGCTTCCTCACTTCTGGGAGTAGATCCCTCTTATATGGAGAAACATCTCATGGATATGGTGGTGGACAGAAAGCTGGTGGTTCGGGAGACAGAGGACGGAGCGGTTGTCTATCCCACACGTTTTTATTACCTGGAGCTGAATTCTGCCAGAATGTTATGTGAACTGAATATTCTCTGTCCGGAGAACCAGAAGGAAATGGAACGCAGGATTCTGAGGATTGAGAAGGAGACAGGTACAGTCCTTGATGAAATGCAGAAGAAGGCAGTGGCAGAAGCTGCGCAACACGGACTTTTTATCCTTACCGGAGGTCCGGGAACCGGAAAAACAACCACTATCAATGCCATTATCCGCTATTTTGAGGAGGAAGGGCTGGAGCTGAGACTGGCTGCGCCTACAGGAAGAGCAGCCAAGAGAATGACAGAGACTACGGGATACGAGGCACAGACCATACACCGTCTTCTGGAACTGAATGGCATGCCGGAGGGGGAGCAGGAAGGCAGGGCAGTGCATTTTGACAGAAATGCGGAGAATCCTCTTGAGGCAGATGTGATCATAATTGATGAGATGTCCATGGTGGATATTGCTCTGATGCATTCACTGCTTCTTGCGATAACAGCAGGAACCAGGCTGATCCTGGTGGGGGATGAGAACCAGCTTCCAAGCGTAGGCCCCGGAAATGTGCTGCGTGATATTATTCACAGCGGCTGTTTTCCGGTAGTAGAGCTTACCAAGATCTTTCGCCAGGCATCGGAGAGTGACATTGTGGTCAACGCCCACAAGATCAACAGGGGAGAACAGGTGGCTGTCAATAACAAGAGCCGGGATTTCTTTTTCCTTAAAAGATATGATGCAGATGTCATCATACGTGTGGTGATCGCACTGATCCAGGAGAAGCTTCCCAAATATGTTGATGCTGCCCGGAACGAGATCCAGGTGCTGACCCCCATGCGTAAGGGGCTTCTGGGAGTGGAACGCATGAATCAGATCCTGCAGAGATATCTGAACCCGCCGGATACCTCCAAAAAGGAGAAAGAGATCGGGCAGAAGCTTTTCCGGGAGGGCGATAAGGTAATGCAGATCCGGAACAATTACCAGTTGGAGTGGGAGATCCTTGGAAAATACAACATACCTGTGGACAAGGGTGTGGGAGTATTTAACGGAGATACAGGAATCCTTAAGGAGATCAATGATTTTGCAGAGACAGCTTCTGTGGAATTTGAGGATGGAAGACATGCGGAATACTCCTTTAAGCAACTGGAAGAACTGGAGCTTGCCTATGCAGTCACCATACATAAGTCCCAGGGATCAGAGTATCCTGCGGTGATCCTGCCTATCCTGTCAGGTCCCAGGATGCTGATGAACAGGAATCTTCTCTACACCGCCGTTACCAGGGCGCGAAAATGTGTAACTGTGGTAGGCAGTGAGGGAACCTTTGCAGAGATGATCCGCAATGAGACACAGCAGAAACGCTACAGTTCCCTGGATCTGAGGATCAGGGAGCTGGCAGAACAGGAAGAGGGCGCCATCGGGGAGAAAGGACGCTTTTGAACAAAATAGCAGAACTGTTTCTGGATATGCTGTATCCACAGAGATGTCCTCTCTGTCATGAGATACTGAGAAAGACAGAGAACAGCCTGGTGTGCCGGGAGTGCAGCCGGGAGGTGAAGCCTTTTACAGGAGCCAGATGCATGAAATGCGGAAAACCTGTAAAAGAGGAGGAAGAGTACTGTAAAGAGTGCAGAAAAGGGAAACATGTTTTCACTGAGGGAAGGGGAATCTTTCTCTACAGCGGAAAATGGAGGCGTTCCATTGTAAGATTCAAGTATTACGGATGCAGGGAATACGGTGATTTTTATGCCAGGGCACTTAGCATTTACGGCAGAAAGGAGCTGGAACGGTGGAAGCCGGATCTGATCGTGCCGGTGCCTCTCCATCCGAGAAAAAAGCGGATGAGGGGATTTAACCAGGCAGAATATATTGCCTGTGGTGTCAGCAGGAACACAGGTATCCCCTGGAGCGGACAGACCGTCAGAAAGATTAAAAATACAAGATCACAGAAAAAACTGGACAGAGATGCACGGAGAAGAAATCTGAAAAGGGCTTTTCAGGTCACGGAAAATCTGGAAGGAAAACGGATACTGGTGGTGGACGATGTGTACACTACAGGAAGCACCATGGATGCCATGGCAATGTGCCTTATGGATGCCGGAGCAGCGGAAATATACTTCATTACGGTATGTATGGGAGGGGACTGAACAACCAAAAAGTGCTTTTCATAGGTATTGATATATGCTACAATAGATTTGCTTGTAATTTTGTAAAAGCTTATAAGGAGTTGCCTATGTTAAACGAAGAAAAGGTAAAGATAATGAGCCATCTTGCCATGTATGAAAAGGGTGAGGGCAGACGTTATCTTCCGGTGAGCAGGTATTACAGAAGTGACTATATCGGTCTTGCACTGATCAAGAATTTCTTTCTTGTGACGATCGGCTATGTGCTGGGACTTGCAGGGCTTGCAGCATATTTCAGCGAATATCTTATGGATAATGTGAATAAGATAAATCTGATCGCTGTGGGAATTTATATAGTAGTCGGTTATGTGATCGTGCTTGTTGTATATTCAATCTTGACTTACATCCAGTATTCTGTGAAGTATCACCGTGCCAAGAAGAGCGTGAAGGAATACTATCAGGATCTCACCAGACTGGAAAAAATCTATGGCCATGAAGGAAAAAAGGCATCTGGCCGGGGAAATGCGGGAGGACATAGAAAATGACGGCATTACTTGAAATCAAACAGAAAATCAAGAATTTTTACGGGCAGTATGAGATTTATCTTATGCCTGTACTGAAATTTGTTCTTGCATTTGTTTATTTTCTGTGGATCAACGCGAATATGGGATATATGAAACAACTGGATAATATTTTTATTATCGTGATCCTGGCACTGATCTGTTCTATTCTTCCAACATCTGTAATGATATTTGTAGGATTTGCCCTGATGATCGGACACTGTTATGCAGTGGGGATCGAGACGGCGGGATTTATGCTTGTGCTGGTTCTGTTTATGCTGATCCTGTTTCTGAGATTCAGTTCCTCACAGAACGTGGTGCTCGTGCTGACACCGCTTTCTTTTGGATTCAGCGTACCGGCACTTCTGCCTATTGGAGCCGGTCTTCTGGGAACAGCGGTTTCCGCTCTTCCGGCAGGCTGTGGTGTTGTGATTTATTATTTTATCCGTTTTGTAAGACAGCAGTCAGCAGTCCTTGGAAGCGCAGACGTGGAAGCAGCACAGAAGCTGAAGCTGATCGCAGACGGACTGGTACAGAACTGGGGGATGTGGATCACAGTGATCGCATTTGTGATCGTGGTTCTGATCGTGAACCTTCTCCGTACCCGTGCTTTTGATTATGCGTGGAGAATCGCCATTATTGCAGGCGGTGTTGTCTATATCCTTGTGATGCTGGCAGGGGATTTCTGTCTGAATGTACAGCTTGATATGGTATCTCTGATCCTGTATACAGTTATCTCAGTAGTTGTTGGAATTATTCTGGAGTTTTTTGTTTTCGGAGGAGATTACAGCAGAACTGAACGTCTGGAGTATGAGGATGATGAGTATTATTACTATGTGAAAGCAGTTCCCAAGGCAGCGGTAACAACATCTGAGCGCAGCATCAAGAAGATCAACGGTGACAGCAGCCGCGGTGACAGAAAGGCAGAGGATGATGTGGTTACCATCGGTTCCGGCTTTGACGGACCAGGACACAGAAGGACTGCCAGAAATGCCGCAAAGAAAAAGACAGCACCATCTGTAAAAGAGAAAAAAGAAGTAAAAGAGACTGCACCGGAGCAGCCGCCTATGAGAAAGACTCCGGAGGTAGACAAGATCGATTTTGAGAAGAAACTTGAGGAGTCCCTTAAGGATCTCTGATCTGTGCCATCCGGAAGAATATAAAAGCGGATTCAGGGGCTGTACAGTGCAGAGGCTCTGACAGATTACAAACAATAAAAGCAGTATCAGGGAAAGGAGGGTGCTTATGGAGAACATACTGACAAATCTCACAGGATATCTGGGCAAGCTTACGCTGCCGGGACTGGGTGTGATCGATGTGATCGAGATCGCACTGATTTCCTTTTTTGTGTATCAGTTTATGGCGTGGATCAAGTTTACGCGTGCATATACTCTTCTGAAAGGCATCCTGGTAGTCCTTGCTTTTATCCTGGTCGCATATATTTTCAAAATGAATACGATCCTGTGGATCGTCCGCAATCTTGCCAATGTGCTGGTGATCGGCGTGATCGTAATTTTCCAGCCCGAGCTTCGCAAGGCTCTGGAACAACTGGGACAGAAGAAGATCGTTTCTACTATTATTCCTTTTGATTCGGGCAAGGAAGTGCAGGAGCGGTTTAATGACAAGACTATCAATGAGCTGGTGAAGGCATGTTTTGATATGGGTGAGGTGAAGACAGGAGCCCTGATCGTCATCGAGAAGGAAATCCGTCTGGATGAATATGTGCGGACCGGTATCAATGTGGATGGAATTTTATCAAGCCAGCTTCTTATTAATATTTTTGAACACAATACACCGCTGCATGATGGTGCGGTCATCGTGAGAGGAAACCGTATCGTGGCAGCAACCTGTTATCTTCCTCTTTCAGACAATATGGAACTGAGCAAGCAGCTTGGAACCAGACACAGAGCAGGAGTGGGAATCAGTGAGGCCACAGATTCCCTGACGATCATTGTTTCAGAGGAGACCGGACAGGTATCTGTAGCGCAGGATGGGGCGCTTTCCAGGGGACTGACATCCAAGCAGCTCCGGGAGATCCTGATCAATGCTCAGAACAAGAAAGTAGTTGATAACAGTAAGCTTCGGCATCTGCTGAAAGGGAGAGTGAAGCATGAAGAAAAATTTTAAGAACATCCCTTTGAAGATTATGTCGGTGATCGTGGGCATACTTGTATGGCTCATAGTTGTGAATGTTGATAATCCTATTGTTACCAAATCATTTGTGGTGTCGGATGTCCAGGTGATCAATGAGGCTTACGTGGACAGCCTTGGCAAGATGGTAATGCAGGATGACAGTGAGAATTCTGTCCGCGTGTATATTACCGGTGAGCGCAAGACAGTGAACAAGCTTACATCTACAGATATCAAGGCGGTGGCAGATCTGCAGCAGGCAGAATCCATTGATACAGATCCGGTGATGATCCCCATAATGGCCACATGTCCGGGAATCCTTCAGGAAAATATCAGGGTGGTACCGCAGAACCTGAGCATACACCTGGAGAAAAAGGTTACCAAGGAGTTTGCCATCAATGTCAGCAGCGGTGACAGCAAGCCGGGTCAGGGTTATGAGATCTCATCTCTCACGGTAAGTCCGGCGAAAGTAAGGATTACAGGACCGGAGACACTGGTTGGTAAGATAGACAGTGTGAGTGTTGATGTAAGCTCAAGACTGGAAGGTATTACTGAGGATACTACAGTTACAGGAGCTGAGATGACCATTACAGACAAGAATCAGGATACGCTTTCAGCCAATTCCATGAGTTATCTGAAGTTTGATAACAATGGTAAGGTGAATGTCACAGCTAAGCTGTGGAAGGTACGTTCTGATATCAAGATCAGCGCAGGATATGTGGGAGAACCGGCAGAAGGCTATGTTGTGGACAGTGTGACAACAGTTCCCGAGACTTTAAGTGTGGCGGGAAGTGATGAGGCGCTTGAGAATCTGAGGCTTCAGGGAAATACCATTTATCTTGACAACGAAAATGTTGATATTTCCGGAAAGAGCAATGATGTGGAGAAAAAGATCGATATATCAGAACTGCTGCCGGATGGGCTGATGCTTACATCAGGAGCCAGCACCGATCTTTGGGTGACAGTGAATATTTTGCCGGAAGGCAGCAAAATATATGATTTTTCAACAGAAGATATTGAAGTAAAAGGAAAACCGGATGATCTGCAGCTTGCCTTTGAGGTAGCCGGGATTGAACTGAAGGTTCAGGCAAATGACGGAGATCTTTCAGATTTTAATGTGGAATCTGTGAAGGCATCCATTTCTCCGGATGACTGGACAGAAGGAAGCTATGAAGTTCCTGTGAAGGTATCACTTCCCAAAGGTTACAAGCTTCTTGAAGATGCAACAGTTGAGATCAAGGTTTCCAAGGTCTCCAATGTGGAGGATGAAACAGGAAATAACTGATGTACAAGGAGATATGGATATGATCAGTCGTAAGGTAACGGTCACAAACCCGTCAGGACTTCATCTTCGTCCGGCAGGAATCCTGTGCAATGAGGCAATCAGGTATAAATCTTCCATCACCTTTGAGTATGATGGTGGAAGTGCCAATGCCAAGAGTGTTTTAAGTGTGCTGGGTGCATGTGTTAAGCGTGGAGATGAGATTACGCTGGTATGCCAGGGAGAGGATGAGCAGGAGGCTCTGGAGGCACTTGTGAATTCCATCGAAGGCGGACTGGGTGAATGACAGGGAATAATCATAAATCATTACAGGAGGGATTATTGTGAAGAGAAGAGTTGTGGCGATGCTGCTCAGCCTTACATTATGTGTTGGCGGCACAGTGGAAGCCGGAGCTTCCGTATTCAGCGACAGCGCAGAGCAGGTGCAGACAGAAGCGGCAGGTAGCGAGGACGATGGATTTGGCGATGCTGTTCAGGAAGATCAGCAGTCAGATACAGCATCTGATCCCACTGAGAGCATTCCGGAAGTTACACCGGCAGAAACAGAAGATCCGGTAGAAACAGAAGATCCGGCAGAAACAGAAGATCCGGCAGAAACAGAAGATCCGGCAGTGACAGAAGATCCGGCAGTTACAGAGACGCCGGAGGTTACAGAGACACCGGAGGTTACAGAGACACCTGAGATCACAGAGGCACCGGAGGTTACAGAGACACCAGATATCACAGAAACTCCGGATATCACAGAAGTACCACAGGTCACAGAAGTACCACAGGTTACAGAAACACCGGAAGATTCGTTTTCAGCAGGGGAACCGGAGGATCTGACCGCACCTCAGGCTGCGAAGGCATCAACAGATAAAGTGGTTGATCCGGGAGATGCAGCGGAGGCAGAGGCTGGTGCGGCAAAGGACAAAAACGGAGTTGTTATTGCGAAGATAACAGACTGGAGAACCGTAAGCGGCAAATATATGCTGAAAAAGGCAAAGACCAAAACATCCTCAGCCAAAGCAGCGGTACAGTCCGCTGATACGGCAGATATCCAGTCAGGAGATGCCGGGGCAGACAGCACAAATATCCAGTCAGGAGATACCGGGGCAGACAGCACAGATATTCAGTTGGATTCCGGAAATGCAGCAGAAGCAGAGGATCTGGGCCTTGTTGATGCACAGCAGGCAGCAGCAGACACTCAGGTAGATGACACTGATGTTCCGTCCATGGCATCTGCAGGAACAGTAGCAGATAAGTATTACACAGCCAAGGATGGTCTTATCAAGGTAAATACCAACGGCCATACAGGATATTATCTTTTTGATGAGTCAGGTATCATGGTTACCGGACGTATCACAAGGGAACCTGGAAACCTGGGCTATTCAGGCAAGACCACACGGGAATATTACATGGCTGAAAGTTCAACAGCTAAATTATATGCAGGCTGTGAGGAACAGAATATTACACCATGGACTTCTGATCTGGGACAGCAGAAGAGAGGCTACTGGCTCTGGACAGGAAGCAATTTCCGCTATTACGGAATGAAAGGTTATTACATTTCCATTCCGGATCTTGAGAAGGTAGGCAAGAGCATTATCGGAAAAAATAAAAAGATCGATGGTGCTTTCTATAATCTTGATAGGAACGGAGTTCCTTACGTAGGCATTAAAACTGTAAAGAAAGGTTCTGGAAGCTATCAGTACTATTATCAGCCGGCATCAGATGATAATGATATTCCGGGTAAGATGTTCTACGGCGGATGGACAAGCGTACAGGGCAACAAGGGAACCAGATGGATCTACTGTGATCCAAGAGCATCCAAGTTCGGACAGATCCTGAAACATGGTGTTTATATTTCAAGGATCAAATCCAAGAAATATTCCTTCCTGATCGATGCAAACGGTTATATCCTCAAAAACACAATGGCCAAGACCGAGAATGGCAACTATTATGCAACAGATGCCAAGGGCCATGTTCGCAAGAGCAAGATGGTCAGGAACAGCAGGACAGGGGAGAGATATTACTTCGGTTCCAACGGAAGAAGGGCACCCTGGACAAACGGATGGCACCGCTGTAAAGGTGCATCCAACAGACTGTATTACTTTGGAAGTACTCCGGGTAAGGTTGAGGAGAGATACGGCTGGCAGAAAATCTACACAACATCAGGCGTATACTGTGGCTGGTATTACTTTAACAAGAACGGCAACCACTACATGAATACCTGGGTAAATAATAAATATTATTTTGATGCAAAAGGTAAATCTGCAAGCGGTATCAAAACCATCGACGGAAAGAAATATTTCTTTGCAACATCTTCTGAAGCATCCAGAAGAGGATGGATCTATAAGAATACACTGATACGTTATAATAACAACTGGTATTTTGCATCCAAGAACGGAGTACTTCGTCAGAGAGGCTGGCAGAAGGTTGGAAGCTACTGGTATTATCTGGATAATTACGTAGTACAGACCAATCAGGCAGCCACCAGAAACGGTGCAAACGGATATCTTGACAGCCAGGGAAGGTTTATCACAAAATCTGAGTGGGTGATCGTCAATGATTACAACAATGAGGTTAAATATCTCTACCAGGGTAAGTATCTGGTAAATACCAGTATGTGGATCGATGGCAAGCTGTATTACTTTGACAAGAACGGATACAGACGTAATGATATCACTTCCATTTACGGTGGACCGTACTATGTAGAGGTTGACAGGGTTAACGGAGTTATGACAGTTTATACAGATTCATCCAGACAGATCCCTGTTAAGACCATCCGTGTATCAGTAGGTCTTCCGGGAACACCGACCTGGACAGGTACATACAGTCTTAGCAGAAGTGCAAGATGGCAGCCGCTGATGGGACCATCCTGGGGACAGTATGGAACTCATGTAGACGGATGTGGTCAGGGCGGAATCTTTGTTCACTCTATTGCATGTGCAGAGCCGAATAATCATAATCTTTCCACAGCAGAGTATCTGAAGCTTGGTAATCCGGCATCTCATGGATGTATCCGTGTCTGCGTAGCAGATGCAAAATGGGTATATGATAACTGTAACGGAGCAACCATCCGTATCTTTGACGGAAACTATGATTCCAGAGAAACATTCAAGGGACCGTTAGGACGTAAGCCAATCGTGCCACTGGTTGGAATCGGTAACTACGATCCTACAGATCCGGCTTATAATTAATCAGAAATGACCTGCTGTTTTACAGAAGATAACCGTAGAACAGCAGGTTTCTTCTTTTTGCCAGAATCATCGAAGCCTCCTGCGAGGCTGCGAAAAGCAATAAGCAGTGGGCGGCGCGGATCGCAAATATCCGCCTGACAAAAATCATACAGAAAAGGGAAAGGAAAAAACATGAAAAAGTGGAAAGTATGGCTGGTATCCGGCATTATGGCGGCAGTGCTGGGCATAGGTGCAATGGGAACCACAGTTATGGCAATGGGCGGTGGCGGAGTTGACCGCCGGGATACAGTTGCCGAGGAAGAAAAGGTAAGAAGCGGAAAGATTTCCGGTAAGGCCAGCGGAAAGGCTACAAGCTCCAAGGCATGGAAGAAGATCAACGGAGTCTGCTATAATGGAAGCGGTGAAAAGATCAACGGAGCCATCACAAGAGGTATTGATGTTTCTGAATGGCAGGATACCATTGACTGGAAAAAAGTTAAGAAATCAAATGTGGATTTTGCTTTTGTAAGGATCTCCTATGGCCTGGAGCATATGGACAGACAGTATGCCTATAACATGAAACAGGCAGCAGCGGCAGGCGTTCCGGTGGGAACCTATGTATACAGTCTTGCAACCACCACAACAGAGGCACTGAAGGAAGCGCAGTTTGCCATCAAAAAAATGAACGGTTACAAGGTTTCCTATCCTGTTGTCTACGACCTGGAGTACAGTAAAATGGGTGAACTTTCCCCATCAAGGATAGCAGACCTTGCACTGGCATTTTGTAATGAGGTGAAAAAAGCCGGATATTATCCCATGGTTTACTGCAACACCAATTGGTATGATGAGAAGGTGGCCTGGAGCAAACTGAAAGGTCTGGATGTATGGCTTGCACGTTACGGTGATGATATCCTTGCACCTGACAGAAATGAGTACAAATATACGATCTGGCAGGCAACTGACGGTGATGGTGGCGGATATTTAAATTCCACCAAGGGTCTGATCAGTGGAATTTCCAGTTATTCAAATGTGGATGTAGATTTTGGATATGTGGACTACACTAAGATCATCACCCCGAGAACAAAGGCACTTGCCACATATAAGGCGTCCAGGACTCCGGATACCAAGAACAATATAAAAAATGGATGGGTCAAGGAGAACGGAAAGACTTTTTACTATGCAAGCGGCGTGAAGAAGACTGGATGGGTGAAGGTTGGAAGCAAGTATTATTATATCAACGCCACCAAGGGCTTATATAAGCGCCAGCTCATCCGTTACAATGGAAATGTGTTTTATGTGGACAAGAACGGAGCCAGAGTGACCAACAAGTGGATAACCTGGAATAACCGTAAATATTACATGAAATCCAACGGATACGGAGCCAGAGGAATGACGCAGGTCGGTTCCAAAGTCTATTATTTCCAGAACAAATACGGATATATGATGAAAAATGTAAGATACATGGATGACAATGACGATGTATACTATTTCGGAAGTGACGGTGTCCGTGTAAAATCTGTATTTTATACATGGTCCGGAAATGGAGAGGAGCATACCTACTACTTCAGATCTAATGGAAAGATGTGCAGAAGCTGGCTGCGGATCAAGGGAAAACCGTACCGTTTTGACAGCTACACAGGAATCATGTACAAAAACTGTACCAAAAAAGAAAATGGTGTAACCTATATTTTTGACAAGAATGGTGTATGTACTAACCGGTAAATAACATAAGAGCAAAAAACAGCCCATTGAAATGTGAATCTCACTTTTTCAATGGGCTGTTCTGTATGAACAGATCTGTAATAGTTTCTGCAGCTTTATAAGGTGTAGACAATGATCCCGGCAATAATGATAAGGTTGCCGATGATCTTTCCGCGGGTGATCTTTTCTTTCAGGATCAGGCGGGAAAAGATCAGCACAAATACATAGGTGGCGGTGTCTATGACCGGGCCGAAACGCATATCAACTTTTGTGTAGCACAGAGTGTTAAGAAGAAGTACTGCAAAAAAGATCCCATATGCAAGGATAACCCTCCAGTTAAGATATTCCAGAAGGGCGTTTTTGTAGGTTTTGTTGGCACTTTGTTTCAGAAGGATCTGGGAAACTGCGGAAAAAAAGGTTCCACAAAGCATGATCAGCATAAATGTTCTATTCATATCTCTGCACCATCCAGACTCCGGACAGAACGATCAGGATACCGATAATGTTCTGTATGGAAAGATTTTCGTGAAAAATGATCACTGCCCATACCTGAGACCACAGAAGGTAAACACTTTTGTTGGCATAGGCTGTGGACAGGGAAAATTTCTTGATGACCTGCTGCCACGCAATGGCATAGATCCCGCAGTTCAGTATCATGAGAAAAAGAAAAACATAAAGCATGATACTGTCAAGGCCATGGCGGTTATACTGTACTGAGGCAAGCTTGGAAAAAACACTTGTCAGGGAGAACAGCAGGATATTTAAATGAAGCTGTATATAATCTTTGACTTTTGACATAGTTCCTCCGCTGTAAAAAATCCGGAAAAAAGTAAGCAGTTATCAGGCGTCCCCGATATGGGGCTTTATATTATGATCCCAGGAAAGTGGCTTTTCGTCAATGTGGATTGAGCTGTAGAGCTTACGAAGGATCCGGTCAGTTTCCCCGGGCTGATGCACCGGAAATATCACATGGCCGAAGCGGCAGGTGCCGTTTTCCATTTTTTCAACCGGATGACCAACAGGATAGTCCAGTGTGACGGTAATCCCCTGGTCTGTAAGCTCATGAAGGATATCCTGATCCACAGATGTGATCCTGCCTTCGAAGGGACTCATAAGAAGCATTGCACGGCAGGGACTTCCGTGGGGAACAGAAGAAAGAGACAGTGGCTCACCAAGAGCGTTTTTCAGGATTTTTTCGTAATAATCAAAACCATAATACATGGAGATCAGTTCAGGGATACAGGTAGCGCCTGTACGGCCCCCGATCTCAATGATCCACACTTTGGCAGTATCAGGGTCTACAAAAAGATCCGCGTTAAAAGGACAGTTGTCAAGTCCAAGTGCCTGAACTGCGGCGTTAAGCTGGCGGCGGATTTCCTCAGAAAGAACTGGGGAACCCTGCCATGGAAGGCTGTGTCCCGCAGGAACATCGATGGTTCCTGTATGATATACGGACTTTCCGTGGGGAACAAAGAAAACAATTTCTCCGTTCTGGATCAGGCCATCTGCACCGACTTCCATGCCATGAAGCTTCTCCTCAACCAGAACATAATCCCTGCGTGAACCGGAGAGTGCAGAATCAAAAGCTGCAGCCAGATATTCCGGATCCTTTACAACTGTGATTCCGCGGCTTCCGGAGCTGTCTACACGTTTGACGACTACAGGATAGCCGATTTCAGAAGCAGCTTTTCGAGCCTTCTCAAGGGTATTTACCTGACGGAAACGGGAGGCAGATACATGTCCACGCTCAAAAGCTGCCTTCATCTGTGCTTTGTCTGTGACATTCCTGGCAGCAGAAAGGGAAATTCCCGGAAGTCCCATGTGCTGGCACACATATCCGATGGTGGAAACGGCAACATCCGTACCGGTGGTGCAGATGGCCTGGATGTTTTCACGGAGGCATACTTTAAGGATTTCCTGCTGATCTGTGGTATTTATGGTACAGACCTGATCAGCCAGGGCAAACCCGGGATACTCTCCGGGGATGCTGGCAACGATGGTATAAAGTCCCATATCCTGGGCTGCTTTTATAAGGGGAACCTGGTAGATCCCGGCTCCCAGAATCATGATCTTTTTCAATTGACCTTCTCCCTCACAAGTTTGCTGATCTTTTCCTCTATGGTATCTGGTGTATTGACTGTTTCACGGACAATATACTGGGGCGTGTTGTTAAGGATCAGAATGATCTTGCCCAGATATTCCCCTACAATACCAAGAACTGTAAGCACGATGCCAAAAAAGATCACAATAACACATAAGGTGGAGGACCATCCCATGGTAATATTCGGGTGCAGCAGCTTGTTGATGATCACAAGCAGTGCAATGACAACTCCTGCAAATCCGGAAAAGATTCCCAGGAAAAAGGAAAGCCGCAGAGGAATCACCGAGAAGTTCCAGTAGCAAAGCCACAGATTGACAAGCTTACGTAAAGTGTAACCGGAGGTGCCGAATTCCCGGCGAAAGTGTTCTACAGGAACATTTCCGATATTGTGGGTTACACGGTAAAAGATTCCGTCAATATAGGGATTGAAGCTGGTATACTTGGCCACTTCCTTCTGTACAGCGCTGGTGATGATCCAGAAATTGCTGGATACAATGCCCTTGGGGCGGTTCAGCATAATCCGGGAAGTGACTTCGTTGATCTTGCTGGAAAAATTCTTAAGCCAGGAATTTTTTTTGTGAGGGTAGACACCGTATACCAGATCATAGCCTTCCTCGATCTTATGTATCAGTCTGAAGATCTGGGAAGGGTGGGTCTGCATATCGTCATCCATTCCCAGGACATAGTCGCCTTTTGCATAGTGCATGGATGCCATCAGGGCATTATGCTGGCCAAAATTATGCATAAGATTGATGCCATGGACACAGGGGTATTCCTGACCAAGCCTTTGGATCTCGGGCCAGGTATTGTCTGTGGAGCCATCGTTTACAAGGACAAATTCACATTCATAGCCCTCATTTTTGTCAAACTCTGCCATTACCATTTCCACTACCTTGCGTATGGACTTTTCTGAGTAATAGCAGGGGATCACAATAGAAACTAACATTTTTGAACTCGCTTTCGTGATAATTTACTTTCATACGATGCAAGTATATACTATTCGTGAACTCTTTACAACCGACATTGAAAATGATAAGATAAAAAACAAGTGTCAATAGCTGACAGGAGGATATCAGATTTGAAAAAAGAAATCGGAGGATATCTTGAGCTGGAGGAAGCATCCGGCAGAGAATATTATGAGGATCTGTACAGGGTGAATCTGGGCAGGACGGCCTTTCTTCTCCTTTTGAGGACAAGGCAGATCCGTAAGATATATATGCCTTATTTTCTCTGTGAATCTGTGTTTCAGGTGTGCAGGGAGAATGATACAGAGATGATCTTTTATTATCTCAGCGAGGAGCTGGAACCTGTGCTGCCACAGGGAGCACCGGAAGAAGGAACTTACGTGTATCTGGTGAATTACTATGGCTGCCTCACAGAAGATAAGATACGTTATTATAAGAAAAAATTTGGAAATATTATTGTAGACAATACACAGGCATTTTATGACAGGCCGGTGGAGGGAATCGATACCATTTACTCATGCAGGAAGTTTTTCGGTGTGGGGGACGGTGCATATCTGGCCACAGATGCGCAGCCGGATATGGATCTTCCGGAGGATCACTCCATGGAGCATATGGCCCATGTGCTGGGAAGATATGAATACGACGCAGGTACCTATTATCAGCGTATGCTGGATACTGCGGCAGGATTTGGCAGCAGCGGAGTACGGCGTATGTCACGTCTTACGGAGAACCTGCTTAAGACCATTGACTATGAGGGCATAAAGCGAAAAAGAGAGGCCAATTACAGACTGCTTGCAGAGCTTCTGCCTTCCGGTTCACCATTTAACGGTGAGATACCGGAGGGACCTTTTGCTTACCCTTACTATCACAGGAATGGAATCGAACTTCGCAGATGGCTGGCAGGAAAGAAGATCTTTGTACCAACCAACTGGAAGAATGTGCTGCGGGACCTTAAGGCAGATACCCTGGAATATCAGTGGTCAGAGAATATCCTGCCAGTACCCTGCGACCAGAGGTATGGCAGGGAAGAAATGGAATATATAGCTGCCTGCATAAAAGAATGGGAAGCACTTTGAAAAGAGGAAGAGATGATAGATTTTAACAGACCTGCGTTTACAGGCAGGGAATTTGAATATATACAGGATGCGGTCAACCGCGGGATGCTCTGCGGAGACGGTGAGTACACAAAAAAATGTTCCGGATGGATGCAGGACCGTTTTCATGTGGGACACGTGATGCTTACAACCTCCTGCACACATGCACTGGAGATGGCAGCCTATCTTTCGGATGTACAGCCTGGAGATGAGGTGATCATGCCATCCTACACATTTGTGTCCACTGCGGATGCTTTTGTGCTCAGAGGGGCAAAGATCGTGTTTGTGGATATCCGCCCGGATACCATGAATATTGATGAGAAGCTGATCGAACAGGCCATCACAGATAAGACCAAAGTGATCGTACCGGTCCACTATGCAGGGGTTGCCTGTGAGATGGATACCATTATGGCGATCGCCAGGAAACATAACCTTAAGGTAGTGGAGGATGCTGCCCAGGGAGTGGATGCATACTATAAAGGAAAAGCACTGGGAACCATCGGAGATTTTGGCTGTTACAGCTTCCATGAGACTAAGAATTATACTATGGGAGAGGGAGGCGCCATTGTCTATGATGATGATGCCTACCAGGAAAAAGCAGAGATCCTGCGGGAAAAGGGAACAGACAGAAGCAAGTTTTTCCGTGGACAGGTGGATAAATACCGCTGGATGGATTACGGTTCATCCTATCTGCCCAGTGAGCTGAATGCGGCATATCTTTATGCACAGCTTGAACAGCACAAAAAGATCAGTGCCAAGCGTATGGAAATTTATGATTTTTATAACCGGAACCTGAAATTCCTTGCAGATGAAGGCAAGATCCAGCAGCCTTTTGTGCCGGCAGAATGTGAGCATAATGCACATATGTATTATATTAAAGTACATGATATCCAGGTAAGGACCCGGCTTCTGAAATATTTACGGGAGAAGGGTGTGTGCAGTGTGTTCCATTATGTGCCGCTCCATTCTGCGCCTGCAGGCCTTAAATTTGGCAGATTTGCAGGGGAGGATGTGTATACCACCAGAGAAAGTGAGAGACTCTTAAGGCTTCCCATGTTCTATAACCTGGATATGGAGGATGCCAGGAGAGTGGTTGACGCAGTTGCATCTTTTGACGGATTCTGATTGGAGACTTATATTATGAAAAAATATAAAAAGATCCTGGCTGTAATCCTTGGATGTGTTTTTATCGGGGCAGGTGCAGTGTCTGCCTATGGTGCAGTGGATCTGAACACCGCCGGTACGGTAACTACAGACCAGATTACAGGATGGCCGGCAGCACCGGCGATCACCTCGGACACTGCCGTTGTCATGGATAATGAAACAGGCCGGGTGCTCTATGACAAGGGTGCGGACCTTCAGCGTTATCCTGCCAGCATCACCAAGCTTATGACTTTGCTTGTGGCAGCAGAACACTCTGCTATGGATGAACAGGTGACTTTTACTGCTACAGGTGTGCGAAATGTCAATGCGGATTCCAGCAATATCGGCACACAGGTGGGGGAGGTTATCAGTATGGAGGACTGCCTGTATGCACTGATCCTTTCTTCTGCCAATGACGTGGCAGCACAGATCGCGGAGCATATTGGCGGCACAGAACAGGCATTTATAGATATGATGAACCAGAAGGCAGCAGAACTTGGCTGTGAGAACACGCATTTTGCCAATTCCAGCGGACTTCCGGATGAGAATAATTATTCTTCAGCCAGGGATATGGCATTGATCTACCAGGCAGGACTTAAGAATGATACCTTCAGTACCGTTGTGCACACCAGACAGCATGATATCCAGCCTACTAACATGAACAGCCAGGTGAGAAATCTTTCCAATCATCATGCAATGATGGCACCAGAGAGTGAGTTCTACTACGAGCCATGTAAAGGGGGAAAGACCGGTTACACCAATGCGGCAGGTCAGACCCTTGTGACAGAGGTGGAGCAGAACGGGCTTACGTATATCATTGTTACCATGCGTGCCCAGAACCTGTCCTACTCATGTATGGACACGAAGGCGTTAAGTGAATATGTATATACGAATTTTACCAGAACCGAGGTAAACGGAGGAAGCGTCACAGTTCCCAACGGAATGGATATATCCACCCTTACCACGAAGCCGGAGGAAAATAATCCTCAGATGGAGGATTACTACATTGGTGATCATCTGGTTGGATCAGGAATGATCACAGTGACAGAGACGCCTGTGCCCGGGACTGAGGAAAATACAGGAACCACAGAAACAACAGAAACCACAGAAACAACAGGAACCACAGAAACAACAGAAACTACAGAAACGACAGAAACCACAGAAACCACAGATACAGATAAAAACAGCAGCGATCTTACAGACAGAACCATTTCGGACAACAGCAGCCATGCAAGAAAAGCAGGGACAGAGACAAGCGATGCTGCAGATACCCGGAAAGATACAGTGAAGGGCATCCCGAAGACAAGGCTTATCCTTCTGGTGGTCATGGCTGCCATGATATTACTGCTCATCGGCCTTTTAGCGGCTTTGAGGATAAAACAAAAGAATTACGAAAAATAATCATATTCCAAAGAAAAGGAGAACAGAAAAATGGGAAAAATAAAAGTAACACAGTGCGGAGATATTGAAGGACTGAAAGTGATCGAACCTACCGTATTTGGAGATTCCAGAGGATATTTCATGGAGACATACAACTATAACGACTTCAGGGAAGCTGGCATTGATGTGGAGTTTGTTCAGGACAATCAGTCCAGCTCCCGTTACGGTGTACTCCGTGGGCTTCATTTCCAGATCAATTATCCACAGGACAAGCTTGTACGTGTGGTAAACGGTGAGGTATTTGACGTTGCTGTTGACCTTCGTGAAGGTTCCAAAACTTTCGGACAGTGGTACGGAGTGGTACTTTCCGCTGAGAACAAGAAACAGTTCTTTATCCCAAAGGGATTTGCACATGGTTTCCTTGTACTTTCTGAAAATGCGGAGTTTACTTATAAATGCTCTGATTTCTATCATCCTAATGATGAGGGCGGCCTGATCTGGAACGATAAGGACATCAATGTAGAGTGGCCGATTCCGGAAGGCATGGAGCTGATCTTCTCTGATAAGGATCAGAAGTGGGGAAGCTTTGAGGAATATAAGAATCGATAGGAAACAATACAATGAAAAAAATATTAGCATTGCCGGCTGAGGTTTATCATAACAGAAAGCTTGTGCTAAGCCTTGCAAAAAATGACTTCAAAACCAAATATGCAGGCTCCTATCTGGGAATCGTCTGGGCGTTTGTTCAGCCTGTTGTGACGATCCTGGTATACTGGTTTGTATTTTCCGTGGGACTTAAGGCGGGAAATGTATCAGAATATCCCTTTGTGCTCTATCTGGTTACCGGTATCATTCCCTGGTTCTTTTTCCAGGATGCATTAAACGGTGGCACCAATGCGCTGATCGAATACAATTATCTGGTCAAAAAGGTAGTGTTCAAGATCAGTATCCTTCCTATTGTGAAGATCGTATCAGCACTTTTTGTGCACATTTTCTTTGTGGCATTTTCACTGATATTATGTACCTGCTACGGATACAGGCCAGGCTTTTATACATTGCAGATCCTGTATTATTCATTCTGCACATTTCTGCTGGTTCTGGGACTGGTGTACGCTACCAGTGCGGTGGTGATCTTTTTCAGGGATCTGACACAGATCATCAGCATCATACTCCAGGTGGGCGTATGGCTCACACCTATCATGTGGGATGTGAATATGCTGAATTCCTATCCATGGGCTATTAAACTTTTTAAGCTGAATCCCATGTATTATATTGTAACAGGTTACCGTGATTCCATGCTGGGACATATCGGGATCTGGGCACATCCGGCGTGGACGGTTTATTTCTGGGTAGTGACTGCAGTGCTCTTTGTATTGGGATCCGTAATATTCAAACGTCTGAAACCCCATTTTGCAGACGTGCTTTAACAAAACAAAGAGAGGTTGACTTATGTCGGATATTGCAATATCAGTAAATAACATCAGTAAGATGTATAAGCTTTATGACAAGCCCATTGACCGTCTCAAGGAGGCACTGGGGCTGTCAAAAAAGAAAAGATACAGGGAGCATTATGCCCTTAACGATGTGTCTTTTCAGGTAAATAAAGGAGAGACTGTTGGTATCATTGGTACCAACGGCTCCGGAAAATCCACCATCCTGAAGATCATCACCGGAGTGCTGAACCCAACCGGCGGAAGCCTTGAGGTGAATGGCAGGATCTCAGCACTTCTGGAGCTGGGTGCAGGATTTAACATGGAGTATTCCGGACTGGAAAATGTATACCTTAACGGAACCATGATCGGTTTCACAAGGGAGGAGATCACAGCCAGACTGCAGGCAATCCTGGATTTTGCGGATATCGGTGATTTTATCCATCAGCCGGTAAAAACATATTCCAGCGGTATGTTTGTGCGTCTGGCCTTTGCAGTTGCCATCAATATCGATCCGGAGATCCTGATCGTAGATGAGGCACTGTCTGTAGGTGACGTATTTTTCCAGGCAAAATGTTACCGCAAATTTGAGGAATTTAAGAAACGTGGCAAGACCATCCTGTTTGTAAGCCATGACCTTGGAAGCATCAGCAAATACTGTGACCGTGTAGTCCTCCTTAACAAAGGTGTAAAGATGGGAGAGGGTGCTCCGAAGGAGATGGTGGACTGGTACAAGAAGCTTCTTGCAGGAGGCGATGAGGTATCTGTGGATACAGGGGCAGCAGATGTGATCCAGGCTCAGACTGAGGCTGCTGAATCAATGGGTACGATAGACAGCGCCTCCTGTCTGGCAGAGGGAAAATGGCCAAGACCTTTTGAAACAGATCCCCAGAAGCTGGAATATGGTGACAAAAAAGCCGAGATCATCGATTTTACCCTGCGGGATGCAAGGGGAAATTATACCAACACCATAGAGAAAAATTCAGTGTTTGACATTCTTGTGAGAGTCCGTTTCCATGAGAAGGTACAGGAGCCTATTGTGGCTTTTACATTCAAGAATGTACAGGGAACAGAGATCACAGGAACCAACACCATGTATGAGAAAAAAGATATTGAACCATGTGGAGACGGCAGGGAGGTTATTGTGACCTTCCGCCAGGAGATGAATATGCAGGGGGGAGAGTATCTTCTGTCCCTGGGCTGCACCGGGTATCAGGACGGAGACTTCCAGGTGTTCCACAGGCTGTATGATATCTGTAATGTGACAGTGATCTCAACCAAGAACACAGTTGGATTCTATGATATGAATTCCAGGGTCACTGTGGAATATCAGGACAAAAATAATTGACGGAAACACAGGAAAGGAAATTGGAGAAAGCGCAGACTATGAAAGAAAAAATAGGAAAAGTAACACTGGATTATGAATTTTATCCGGGAAAGGACCTGTACAGTGACGGAAAGGTGGAGGAAGAACTCCTTGAGATCAGTGAAAATTACAGGGAAGATGAGTGGAACCATGAGATCGCCCGGCGAAAAAGCTGGCCGGTGCTGTATCATTTTTCACATATCCGCGGAAATATTGTAGACTGGCTTCCTGTGACCAGGGAAG
>Ga0129312_1000806_pt1 | contig 22363 bp, 16 predicted proteins | sample O827metagenome_FD_94434 | JGI IMG/M metagenome (GOLD analysis project Ga0129312, IMG submission 94434) | Orangutan group fecal microbial communities from Wisconsin, USA - O827 metagenome | ecosystem: Host-associated > Mammals > Digestive system > Large intestine > Fecal | place: USA: Wisconsin... | reverse complement strand
ATTTGCTGAAAATGAAATCAAGCCTCTGGCTCACGAAATGGATGAGACCGAAGAGATTAACATGGAGCTTCTCGGCAAGATGCAGAGATACGGCTTCTTCGGTATCCCATACTCAAAGGAGTACGGCGGAGCCGGCGGAGACACAATTACATATGCTCTCTGCATGGAAGAGGTTTCTAAGCAGGACGGTTCCTGTGGTATAACAATCTCAGTTCATACTTCACTTTGCTGCTCATGCATCAACATGGCAGGTACAGAGGAGCAGAAGCAGAGATTCCTTCGTCCGCTTGTTGACGGATCACAGTTCGGATGCTTCGGTCTTACAGAGCCTAACGCAGGTTCAGACGTTCAGGGAGCTCAGACTGTTGCTGTTCAGGATGGTGATGATTGGATCATCAACGGTTCTAAGATCTTTACAACAAACTCAGCATTTGCTGATACTTGCATAGTATTCGCAATTACAGATAAGACTGTTCCTGTTTCTAAGGGACTTACAGCATTCATCGTTGACCTTAAGAACACCCCAGGTGTTGAGGTTCAGGAGAACATCAAGCGTATGGGTATCCGCGCTGCACAGAACTGTATCGTTACTTATGATGACGTTCGCGTTTCTAAGGACAGAGTTCTCGGACAGATCGGTAAGGGATTCAAGATCGCCATGCAGGCTCTTGACTGCGGACGTATCGGTATCGCAGCTCAGTCAGTTGGTCTTGCACAGGGTGCTATCAACGAGGCTATTGAGTATTGTAAGGTTCGTGAGCAGTTCGGCAGACCGATCGCAGCATTCCAGAACACACAGTTCAAGCTTGCTGAGATGCAGACAAAGGTTGATGCAGCTCGTCTTATGACTTGGAGAGCAGCAGCAGCTGAGGATGCACATGAGCCGTTCTCATCACTTGCAGCTATGGCTAAGCTCTTTGCTTCTGACGTTGCAAATGAGGTTACTCGTGAGGCTGTACAGCTCTTCGGTGGATACGGATATTGCCGTGAGTACCCTGTTGAGCGTATGATGCGTGATGCTAAGATCACAGAGATCTACGAGGGTACATCTGAGGTTATGAAGATCGTTATCTCAGGTGGCATGAATCTTAAGAAGAAGTAATGGAGGATATAGATAGATGAAAGTTATCGTTTGCGTAAAACAGGTACCTGATACATCAGGAAAGGTTGCAGTTAAGCCGGACGGAACTCTTGACCGTGCTTCCATGCTTACAATCATCAACCCGGATGACCTTAATGCAGTAGAGGCAGCTCTTAAGCTTAAGGACGAGACAGGCTGTGAAGTTGTAGTAGTAACAATGGGACCGCCGCCGGCAGAGAAGATGCTTCGTGAGATCCTTGCTATGGGAGCTGACCGCGGAGTTCTTATCTCAGCACGTGAGTTCGGTGGATCAGATACATTCGCTACATCACAGATCATCGCTGCAGGTATCCATCACATGGGACTTAATGACGATGACATCGTTATGTGCGGACGTCAGGCTATCGACGGAGATACAGCTCAGGTTGGACCGCAGATCGCAGAGAAGCTTAACCTTCCTCAGATCACATATGCAGGAGACATCAAGGTTGAGGGCAACAGCGTTATCGTTAAGCGTATGCTCGAGGATGGCTTCATGAACATCAAGATGAAGACACCTTGCCTTATCACTTGCATCAAGGAGCTCAACGAGCCTCGTTACATGAGCACATTCGGAATCTTCACAGCATATGAGAAGCCGGTTGATGTATATGATTACAACACACTTAAGGATGAGCCGCTTATCGATCCTAACACGATCGGTCTTCAGGGATCTCCGACAAACATTCTTGTATCATTCACACCGCCGCTCAAGGGTGCTGGTGTTATTCTTGAGGGTGCTGACAAGAAGACTGCTGACGAGCTCGCCGGAATTCTTGAGAAAAAGCATGTCATCTGATTGAAAGGAGATTGAATAATGGACAATTACAATAGTGCGGATATTTCTGCTTTCAAGGATGTATGGGTTTTCTGTGAGCAGCGTCAGGGCGTTGTTCAGCCGACAAGCTTTGAGTTGATCTCAGAGGGACGCAGACTTGCAGACGAGCTTGGTTGCAAGCTTTATGCCCTTCTTCTTGGAGACAATGTTTCTGATAAGTGCAAGGATATCGCTGGATACGGCGCTGACGGCGTTGTACTTTGCGAGAGCCCGCTTCTCAAGAACTATACAACAGACGGTTACACCAAGGTTATCGTTGATGTAATCAAGGAGAGAAAGCCTGAGGTTGTTCTCTTCGGTGCTACATATATCGGACGTGACTTAGGTCCTCGTTGTGCAGCTAGACTTCACACAGGTCTTTGCGCAGACTGCACACACCTCGATGTAAGTGTTCCTGTATATCAGGACTTCCTTAAGGAGGCTTCAACACTTGCTCCTGAGAGAATTGAGGGAACAAGCTCAGCTATGGTTATGGGTGAGAAGCATGATGTTTCACATGACCTTAAGATGACTCGTCCTGCATTCGGCGGACACCTTATGGCTACAATCATCTGCCCACGTTTCCGTCCTGCAATGGCAACAGTTCGTCCGGGCGTTATGAGAAAGGCTCCGTTCGATCAGGCTAAGGCAGATGCTGCAGAGATCATCAGACCTGAGTTCTCACTCACAGAGGCTGATTTCGAGACAGAAGTACTTGCAGTTGAGAAGGCAGCTAAGAAGCTTGTTGACCTTATCGGTGCTGATTACATCGTATCTGTAGGTCGTGGTATCGCTAAGGACGTTGAGGGCGGTGTTGCACTCGGACAGCAGCTTGCTGACGAGCTCGGCGGAGTTCTCGGTGGTTCTCGTGTAGCTATCGACTCAGGTTGGCTTTCAGCTGATCACCAGGTTGGACAGACAGGTAAGACTGTACATCCTAAGGTATATATCGCTCTTGGTATTTCAGGTGCTATTCAGCATAAGGCAGGTATGCAGGATTCAGAGTGCATTATCGCTGTTAACACTAACCCATCGGCTCCGATGTTCGAGATCGCTGACTACGGTATCGTAGGAGACCTCTTCAAGGTAGTTCCGATGCTTATTGATTCAATCAAGGCAATCAAGGCAGCAAAGTAATATAATCCATAATACTTATATATACTTAAGAAATCGGGCGCTTATAGCGCTCGATTTTTTTTATAAAACATTGTACAATGAGTGAAGCAGAGCAATGCAAAAGACGGGAAATATAATTCGTCCGTTTACGGAACGAATTATATTGAGCGGATTTTATAGTGCGAAGCACGTACATCGACGAACGCGAAGCGTCATCCCCTTTTTTGAAAGGAGTTTACCATGTCATACGAATACATCCAATGCAAAGAAAGCGCAGACTATATCTCTTCAAAATTAGGAGATTTTAAACCTGAGATACTCATCATACTCGGATCCGGACTCGGCTTCCTCGGAGATGAAGTCGAGCAGCCTATATACATCCCATATGGAGAGATACCTCATTTCAAGACTTCCACAGCACCGGAGCATATAGGCAGATTCGTCTGCGGAATGCTATGCGGCAAGAAGGTTGCGGTTATGCAGGGAAGGCTTCACTGCTATGAGGGGTATTCCATGCAGGATGTTTCATATCCGATAAGGGTCATGAGACTTGTGGGTGCCGATAAGGTCGTTGTTACAAATGCCGCAGGCTGTGTCAATACCGAATGGAAGGTCGGAGACATCATGCTTATAAACGATCATATCAGATTATTCGGATTCGGACCTCTAAACGGAGCCAATATACCGGAGTTTGGCCCTAGATTTAACGATATGACTGATGTCTACAGCAAGGAATACAGAAGCATGGCTCATGAAGAGGCAGACAAGATCGGAGTGACTCTCAGAGACGGTGTATATATGTACTTCCCGGGACCTTCATATGAGACTCCTGCGGAGGTAAGAGCTGCACGCATACTCGGTGCAGATGCGGTTGGCATGAGTACTGTACCTGAGATGACAGTTGCCGCACATGCGGGAATGAAGTCGATCGGACTTGCACTTATGACAAATATGGCAGCTGGTGTAACAGGCTGCAGTCTCTCCGAGGGAGAGGTTGCACGTACGGCTGCAATGACAGCCGAGAGCTTTTCAAAGCTTTTAAGAGCGATATTAACACGTATGTGATATGACAGATAGATTATATTATAGATCGGCATATATGAAGGAATTTGATGCCGAGGTAACGGCTTGTACAGAGGATAAGGACAGGTACCTGATCAGCCTTGATCGTACAGCCTTTTATCCTGAGGGAGGCGGACAGCCTGCGGATAAGGGCAAGCTGTTTATTAACAATGATTCAAATGGCTCGGATACGGAAGTATCCGAGCCTATAGATGTTTTTGATGTTCATGAGCGCGAAGGCGAGATCTTTCATTACTGTAATAAGTCTGTAGAACCGGGAACAAAGATACATGGTGTAATAGACTGGGACAGACGTCTTGACCATATGCAGCAGCATTCCGGAGAGCATATAGTGAGCGGGATGATCTGCGAGGCTTTTCATTGTGATAATGTCGGCTTTCATATGGGTAAGGACATAGTTACAATAGATTATAATGCAGATATCAGTCTTGAAGAACTCAAGACTGTCGAGGAGAGGGCAAATGCTTATATCCGTGAGGATCATGAGTTCGAAGAACACTGGTATAAGGCTGATGAACTTAAAGACATAGAATATCGCAGCAAGAAAGAGCTGACCGGAGATGTGCGTATAACATCATTTCCGGGAGCGGATATCTGTGCCTGCTGCGGCACGCATCTTGCAAGAAGCGGAGAGGTAGGACTTGTCAAATTCCTTTCCGCCGTAGGCTTCAGCAAGGGTACGCGTATCGAGCTTCTCTGCGGCAAGAGAGCCTTTGATTTCCTTAGCATGAGCCATGATAGAAATGCTGCCATTGCCAAAGCGATGGCAACAAGTGTGGACAAGACCTATGATGTCTACATGAAGCAGAGAGCTGAGCTCAGTGAAGCAAACTATAGGAGCGGAGAGCTGGAGAAGCTCTATGCGGCTGAGCTTGCAAAGCAGTATGCCGGTAAGGAAAATGTACTTATATTTAATGAAGTATTGTCACCAAACGGTATCAGGGCGCTCTGTGCAATGCTTGCAGATACATGCGGAGGATATGTTGCAGTCTTTGGAGGAAGCAACGGAGATTACAGATACGCATTTGCGGCAAAGGATAAGGATATAAGAGCTTGGGTGAAGCTGCTCAATACCACGCTTAACGGTAAGGGCGGAGGAAGCCAAAGCTTTGCTCAGGGTTTTGTTAAGGCAGAACGAAAAGAGATACAGAAGTTTTTTGAGGAAAAGATCTAAGCAGTTTTGTTTATGGATAGAGAGAATATATATAATCGCGGGGACGAGAAGATCACTACCCGCGAAGGAATTTCGTGTGTAACTTATTCGGCGTTTGACGATTTGGGATTTATTAAGCATGGATTTGCGCTCAGGAGCGGAGGCGTGAGCAAGGGCTGTTACGAAAGCCTTAATCTGTCATTTACAAGAGGCGACGTTAAGGAAGATGTTGATGAGAACTTTCGCCGTGTTGCAAAGTTTTTCGGAGAGACGCCCGACAATATGGTTTCGGCTTATCAGACTCATACCGCAGATGTAATGAGAGTAACGAGACAGGATGCAGGCTGCGGAGTGACAAGGGAGAGATTGTATCCTGATGTTGATGCACTGATAACCGACGATCCGGGACTTATGCTTACGACCTCGCATGCAGACTGCACGCCGATTTTCCTTGTGGATCCGGTAAGAAGGGCGATAGGAATGGTCCATTCCGGCTGGAAGGGAACACTCGGCAGGATAGCAGCTAATACCGTAAATGCAATGCGTGCGGAGTTCAGTACAGATCCGCAGGATATAATAGCAGCCATAGGACCTTGTATATGCGGCAATTGTTATGAGATAGGTGCAGACGTTGCTGCAATGTTTATATCCAGATACGGAAGCCTTACCTCCTTCAGTGAAGTTAACGGCACGGGAGCTATGTTAAGACCGCTGGAAAACGGAAAATTTCTGCTTAATCAGAAAGCGGTCAATGTGCGTGTGTTGACAAATGTGGGAGTGAGACGTGAGAATATCACAGTATCCGGACTATGTACCTTTGAAAGGGATGATCTGTTCTTCTCACATAGAAAAATGGGAGAAAAACGAGGCAATCTCAGAGGATTTATAGAGATAAGCAAGTAAGAAGGCCTTATTACGGATATATTTACAGATAAAAACAAACAAGACAGCCTTATTACGGGCATATTTACAGATAAAAATAAACAAGACCGCATATATCTTGCACTGGGAACAGTGCTTATATTAAGCGAATTATGGAAGCAGTATACACTTACTTATGTATTGAATAAGGGCGCGTATCAATGGAGCTATATCCCGTTCCAGCTGTGTTCAATGCCTATGTATCTGTGTATACTTATCTATGTGTTAAGGAAAACACGGATACGGGAAGTTATGATAGGCTTTTTGGCAGATTACAGTCTGATGTCCGGGCTTGTTACTTTCCTTGATACGACAGGTCTCCATTACGGCTATGCACCGCTTACTATACATTCGTATCTGTGGCATGTGATAATAGCCTGTATAGGCATCTTTTCCGGGATTTTACTGCATTACGGCGAAAGAAATACGGATAAAAATATTTATTTCGGTCACGGCAGTGAAAAACAAGGACTTTTGCACAAAACTTCGGAAGAAGATCTGAGAGCAAAGACTAATTCGAATAAGCGTGATATTAGGGGAAGAAGCCTCGGAGATTTTGTACCTGAGACCCTTATCTTCCTTATAGGCTGCATTACAGCCGAGATTATAAACTTAAGCTTTGATAAATACGGCGTGGTGGATATGTTTTATATCAATCCGCATTATTATCTTAATCAAATAGTATTTAATGATCTGACTAAGATCATTCCGAACAATGCGGTAATAGTATTGTACATATTATGTGTCATAGCGGCAGCCTTTCTAGTACATTTGGGGTGGATGCTGTTTGACAGAAAAGCAGGGAAATAATAATGAGCAGTATCGGAATATTGGGAGCAGGAAGCTGGGGAATGGCTCTGGCAAAGCTGCTGTGTGACAACGGACATAAGGTGAGTGTGTGGACATATCACAGTGAAAAGCTGAAAGAATATAAGCAGACACACAGATATCCTAAGCTGGACTGTGTGCTGCCGGACGGTATCAATTACGAAGCCGACATGGCAAAGCTGTGCAGGAAAAAGGATATCATCATGGTAGCGGTACCTTCGGTAAATGTGCGCAGCACCATGCATGAGGCTGCTTCATATATTCCGGATGAGCAGATAATAGTAAGCGTATCAAAGGGTATCGAGCTCTCGAGCCTTATGAATCTTACGGATGTTATCGAGGATGAGATGAAGCAGGCAGGTAAGACTGCAAGAACGGTTGCCTTAAGCGGTCCTACTCACGCTGAGGAGGTAGTCAAGAATCTGCCTTGTACCATAGTATCCGCGTCACTTGACAGTGCGGCTGCCGGATTCGTTCAGGATGTATTCATGAATAAATACATGAGAGTCTACACCAATGACGATATGAAGGGAGTGGAGCTTTGCGGTGCAATGAAGAATATCATGGCTCTTGCTTCCGGTATCTGCAGAGGCTTGGGCTACGGAGATAATTCCCGTGCGGCTCTTATAACCAGAGGACTTGCCGAGATGACCAGGCTCGGTCTTGCCATGGGCTGTAAGCAGGAGACATTTGCAGGACTTGCAGGCATGGGAGATCTGATAGTGACTGCAACAAGTGAGCACTCAAGGAATAACAGAGCCGGCTTCTATATAGGTCAGGGATATAATGCAGAGGAAGCCAAGGACAGAGTAGGCATGGTCGTTGAAGGAATCAATGCGATAAAGCCTATACTCAAGCTTGCGGCGAAATATAAGGTAGAACTTCCGATATGTGAGTCTGTGGATCGTATTGTCAACTACAATGAGGATGCAAGGGAAACAGTAAACAGGCTGATGCTGAGAGATAAGAAGAACGAAACGGTTTAATATGATAAATAACAATCACTGCCTTGCATTGCTTGCGCATGTAGATGCCGGCAAGACCACCTTGTCGGAGAGTATATTATTTAATACAGGAAGTATCAGGAAAGCCGGGCGCGTGGATCACCGCGACAGCTTTCTTGATACCGAGACCGAAGAGCGTGAGAGGGGAATAACCATATTCTCCAAGCAGGCTCTTTTTAACATAGGGAACAGCAGATTTACACTTATAGATACACCGGGACATACCGATTTTTCGGCTGAGACCGAGAGAGTATTGTCGGTCATAGATCTTGCGGTGCTGATAGTAAGTGCAGCAGACGGAATACACGGACATGATCTCACCTTATGGAAACTGACGGAGCTCTACAAGGTGCCGACACTTATCTTTGTTAATAAAACAGATCAGCCGGGCACTGACAGTGAAAAAGTTCTTGCGGAGATAAAGAAAAACTTCGGAGAAGCCTGCGTGGATTTCAGTATCCTGGATAAGGACGGAAGCTTTGTATTCCCGGATGAAACGGAAAAAAATGAATTTTATGAGTCAGTTGCCGTGCTTGATGATGAAGCGACCGAGCATTTCTTTGAGCATGCCAAGCTTGATACAGCAGAGATCATACGCTTGTTCAAATTGCGAAAGCTTCATCCGGTATGCTTTGGTTCGGCACTTAAAAACGAGGGCGTGGACAGATTACTCACGCTTATAGAGCTTTTAAGTCCCGCAAGTGAATATCCGGACGAATTTGCAGCCAAAGTGTTTAAAGTAACGCATGATTCGAGAGGAAAGAGGCTTACACATATAAGGATATGCGGAGGTGAGCTTAAGCCCAAGGATGTTGTTAAGCTTAACCATAGGAACGGAAGCACTTCCACTGACGAAAAGATAGACAGGATAGTAGTATATTCGGGAACCAAGGCAGAGCAGGCTGAAAGAGCCGAGGCAGGAATGGCTGTATGCGTGGAGGGACCGGAATCCGCAATGCCCGGGGATACTCTGGGAAATGAGCCTACGGGAAGTGAAATGCTTATGACCCCGCTTTTTACGGCAGGAGTAAGCTCACCGGATATAGCAGATGTTCATAAGCTCTACAGTCTGCTTAAGGAGATAGAGACCGAGATACCGGAGATAAGTGTGGGCTTCAGTGAGCATACCAAGGAGATAGGTATCAGGCTTATGGGCGAGATACAGACAGACATCATCAAGTCCATAGTCAGAGAACGCTATGATATTGCGCTCAACTTTACGCCAAGCTCCATAGTATATAAGGAGACTATAGCAGCTCCTGTGATATGTGCAGGTCATTTCGAACCGCTCAGACACTATGCAGAGGTTCACCTGCTTATGGAACCGGCAGAAAGAGGCAGCGGCATAGAGATAGTATCGCAGCTTAGTGAGGATGTGCTGCCGAGACATTTCCAGAGACTTATAATGTCCGATATAGCAGAGAAAAAGCATGTAGGTGCGCTGGTGGGAGCTGAGCTTACGGATGTGAGGATAAGTCTGATCAATGCCAGGGCGCATGAAAAGCATACCGAGGGCGGAGATTTCAGAGAGGCTTCATGGCGTGCGGTAAGATACGGACTTATGAAGTCGAGGGCAGCAGGCACGGCAGTACTGCTTGAGCCGTATTACGAATTTGAACTTACAGTACCGGATGCCAATGTCGGAAGGGCTATGAATGATCTTGCCAATATAGCAGAGAGCTTTGATGGACCGGAGCTTATGAACGGACAGGCAAGATTTACAGGAAGGGCAGCAGTATCAAGGATCTCGGACTATGCGGCAGAGACTGCGGCATATACGGGTGGCTTCGGACGCTTGTCATTAAGCTTCGGAGGCTACGGAAAATGTATAGATGCAGAACGGGTAATTTCGGACAAGGGCTATGAGCCGGAGCTGGATCTTGATAATCAGGGCGGTTCTGTTTTCTGTACTCACGGAGCAGGATATTATGTGCCGTGGCATGAAGCAGACTCGTATTTTCATCTTGATCTTAAGGGAGAGGAACTAAGCCTGAAGCGTGCGCTTGATGCAGATAAAGCAGAGCAGGCTTCCATAGGAAAAAACGAGATAAAGCTGATAAAACATTATGATCTGAGCAAATATGCATCATATTATAATGATAATTCAGACTATGATATAAAAATATCCGGCACAAATAAAGCCGGAAAGTCTGGCGGTTCGCAAAGCTCATCTAAAAAACAAGACTATCTCGGAGCCGGTTTAAAGGAAGATAAGGAGCTTGAAGAGATATTCTACAGGAGTCTCGGCGGAAACCGCGGAAGAAATGCCGACAAGTCATATGAGAGAACTCACAGAGCAGGCGATGCGGTAAAAAAGAGTATCAAGGGCAATGCAGTTGACGAAGACGGGCATGTAGAGATAAAGGCGGCAAAGAAACAATACCTCCTGGTGGACGGATATAATATCATTTTTGCCTGGGATGAGCTTAACGAGCTTGCCGCTCTTAATATTGATGCGGCAAGAGCTGCGCTTATCGATATACTTGCCAATTATCAGGGCTTTAAGGGCATGACTCTTATACTTGTATTTGATGCTTACAAGGTGAAGGGCAATCACGGCTCTATAGAAAAGTATCACAATATCTATGTTGTATATACCAAAGAAGCTCAGACTGCGGATGCTTATATAGAAAAGACCGTGCATGAGATAGGCAAAAAAGAGAGAGTGACCGTTGCTACCTCGGACGGTCTTGAGCAGACTATAGTATTTGGTGAAGGTGCCGTAAGAATGTCTGCAAGAGAGCTTTATGAGGATGTTAAGAGCGTACAGATAGATATAAGGCGTGATTACACGGATAAAAGTTCGAGACTCCGCAACACACTCGAAAGTTATTTATAAGCGGTGACGTATGTGATATACTCTTAAATAATTCAGCTTGTCCGATATGTATATAAAGGCGGCGTGTTTTATGTGTCTTTCAGCGTAAAATGTGTATGCGGCAGGATGCATTTTCGGACGGTGACATTCTAAAAGGGGCGTATCTATATGGGTAAATATAAACGTGTTATGCTCAAGCTCTCCGGAGAGGCTTTGGCAGGCGACAAACATACGGGCTTTGATCTTGCAACGGTTGAGGCGGTTGCAAAGGAAGTTAAGCAGGCGGTAGACGAGGGTACTGAGATCGCTGTCGTTATAGGCGGCGGTAATTTCTGGAGAGGCCGTACAGGCAATGAGATCGACAGAGTTAAATCCGATCAGATCGGTATGCTTGCAACCGTTATGAATGCACTCTATGTATCTGAGGTTTTCAGAACAAGCGGAATGCAGACAGCTATATTCGGCGCATTCGAGATCCCGGGTCTTATGCCTATATTCGATAAGGATGCGGCTATGCAAGCTCTGTCGGAGAAAAAGGTCGTATTCTTTGCTGCAGGAACCGGACATCCGTATTTCAGCACAGACAGCGGTACGGCACTTCGTGCTATAGAGATCGAAGCCGATATCATACTTCTTGCCAAGGCTATAGACGGAGTATATGATTCGGATCCCAAGACCAATCCTGATGCAAAGCGTTTTGACAAGCTTTCCATCAGTGAGGTCGTTGAGAAGCAGCTGCAGGTAATAGATCTTACGGCATCTGTACTCTGTAAGGAGAATCATATGCCGCTCGGAGTATTTTCACTTAACGAGGCAGGCAATATCGCCAATGCCTTAAGCGGTAAGATCGACGGAACAATAGTTACCGCAGATTAACATTTACATTAGAAATTCGGCCGATCCCTTGCGTCTGCATTTTGCAAAGCTTGATTAAGGAAAATGTGATCGGCTGATCATATAAGAGATCAAAGGAGATAAACTCATGACTGAAGAACTCAAAATCTACAAAGAAAAAATGCAGAAGACTGTTGACGGCCTTGCTGAGAATTTTCAGAGCATAAGAGCAGGCAGAGCGAACCCACATGTACTTGATAAGATCAAGGTGGATTACTACGGAACACCTACACCGATACAGCAGGTCGGCAATATTTCCGTTCCTGAGGCTCGTATCATACTTATCCAGCCATGGGAGAAAGGTCTTATCAAGGAGATAGAGAAGGCAATCAACCTCTCTGATATAGGTATCAATCCTACTAATGACGGAATAAGCATCAGACTTGTTTTCCCGGAGCTTAACCAGGAGAGACGTCAGGATCTTGCAAAGCAGATCAAGAAGTACGGTGAGGAGGCTAAGGTAGCTATCCGTAACATCAGACGTGATGCCAACGACAAGACCAAGAAGCTTGAGAAGAGCGGAGACTTCACAGAGGATGATGTTAAGCAGGCAGATAAGGATGTTCAGAAGTTTACAGACGAGTTTATCAAGACTGTAGACAATATGGTAGATGTTAAGACCAAGGACATCATGACTGTATAATATAGGGATAATGTAATGAATGATCTTCATATACCGGAGTCTGTTGCCATCATTATGGATGGCAACGGACGCTGGGCAAAAAAACGCGGACTTCCGCGAACAATGGGTCACAAGGAAGGCTGTAAGGCAATCGAGGCTCTGGTTCCCGAGGCCGGAAAGCTGGGTATCAAGTATCTTACTGTATACGCTTTCTCTACAGAAAACTGGAAGCGTTCCGAGGAAGAAGTGACAGGTCTTATGAATCTCTTCAGATATTATGCTATGAGATTACTTAAGAATGCCAAGGAGAATAACGTCCGCATAAGGATGATAGGCGACCGCAGCCGTTTCCCAAAGGATATTATAGATTCCATTAATAAGCTTGAGGAAGAGACCCGTGACAATACCGGACTGAATTTTGTGGTGGCTGCCAATTACGGCGGACGTGACGAGATAAGACGTGCGGCAATGAAATACCGTGATGAGGTTTTGAGAGCAAAGGAGATCGGAACTGATATATCCGAACTCAGCGAGGCAGACTTTGCAAAGTACCTTGATACGGCAGAGGTACCGGATCCGGATCTTCTGATCAGGACCTCGGGAGAATTAAGACTCAGCAATTTCCTTATATGGCAGTGTGCATATTCGGAGATAGTTATAACAGATACACTTTGGCCGGACTTCAATAAGGACGAGCTTGTAAAGTGTATCGAGGAATACAATAAGAGAAACCGTAGATTCGGAGGAGTATGATTTGTTTCTGAAGAGACTCGGCAGTGGAATAGTTCTGCTGGCGGCAGCTATCGCTTTGTTTTATTACGGCGGTCTGCCGCTTCTTCTTGCATTTTGCATTATTTCCCTGATAGGACAGAGGGAGCTGTACAGGGCAATAGGTATAGAGCATAAGGGGCTGGCGGCTATAGGATATGCACTCACCCTTATCTATTACGGTCTGATCATGTACGACGGAGTTTCGTACATGATGGCAATGATAGTATTCTCCCTTTTGTGTTTTATGACTGCCTATGTAGTTACCTTCCCGGAGTATAAGACGGAGCAGGTGACGGGAGCATTTTTCGGAGTATGCTATGTGTCCGTGCTTATGAGCTTCGTATATCATACGAGAGCTATGAATGACGGCGTTTATTTCGTGTGGCTGATCCTGTTCAGTGCATGGGGCAGTGATACGCTTGCTTATTGTGCGGGAAGACTGTTCGGCAGGCACAAGATGGCACCGGTGCTCAGTCCTAAGAAGACAGTTGAAGGTGCTATAGGCGGAGTCCTGGGAGCTGCCTTTTTAGGCTTTTTGTATGGGCTTTTGTTACAGTCGCGTTTCACTTCGTCATCACCACAGCTTGTATGCAGCCTTGCCTGTGCGGCAGGAGCTGTTATATCCATGATAGGTGATCTTGCGGCATCCGCGATCAAGAGAAATCATGACATCAAGGATTTCGGCAATCTGATACCGGGACACGGCGGCATACTGGATCGTTTCGATTCCATGCTGTTTGCGGCACCGGCAATATATTATGCGATTATATTGGTTCAGGAGTTTTTATAAATGAATTTATCGGTTTTGGGCAGCACAGGTTCTATAGGAAGACAGACTCTGGAGCTTGCCGAGTGCTATGACGATATCAATATCACAGGCCTTGCAGCCTTCGGAAATACAGAACTTATTTACAAGCAGATCCATGAGTTTGAACCTGAGATCTGCTGTATTTATGATGAGAAAAAGGCTCTTGAGCTTAAAGCCAAGCTTGAGAGCGAGGGCAGCAAGGTCAAAGTTGTCTCCGGTATGGAAGGACTCATAGAGTGCGCAGTATGGGAGCATACGGATACCGTACTTGTAAGCGTTGTCGGAATGATAGGCATAAGACCTACCATTGAAGCAATCAAGGCAGGCAAGAATATCGCTCAGGCAAACAAGGAGCCTATAGTCTGTGCCGGACATATCATCATGCCGCTTGCAAAACAATACGGCATAAGCTTTATGCCTGTAGATTCCGAGCACAGCGCTATATACCAGTGCTTACAGGGTGAGGAAAGCAATGCTATAGACAAGATATGGCTTACCGCATCAGGCGGTCCGTTCAGAGGAAGACATAGAGAGGAGCTTGGCAAGATCAGACCTGAGGATGCATTAAAGCACCCAAGCTGGAATATGGGAGCCAAGATAACCATAGATTCCTCCACACTTGTCAATAAAGGACTTGAAGTCATAGAGGCACATTACCTCTTTAATGTTAAGGCAGACGATATCATAGTTGCGGTACAACCGGGATCTGTCGTTCACAGCATGGTACAGTTTGAGGACGGTGCGATCAAGGCACAGCTCGGATCGCCGGATATGAAGGTGCCTATAGCCTACGCTCTTCATAAGGGGCATCGTCTGGCTTATACAGGAGAAAAGAAGCTGGGCTTCAAGGAACTTTGCGACATACATTTTGAGGAGCCGGATCTTGAGACCTTTAAGGGACTTAAGCTCGGAATAGAGGCCTGCCGCAGAGAGGGAAGCCTTACTACTGTATACAATGCTGCAAATGAAGAGTGCGTTGCGGCCTTCCTTGCAGGCAGGATAGGCTATCTTGATATAGCTGACGGAATAGAGCTGGCAATGGCTGCACACAGCTTTATCGCAGATCCTTCTTTAGAGGATATATTTGAGGTCGAGCAGGAGGCAAGAGGCTTTATAAGGAAGCTTTACGATTTGGATAAATGATAAGTCTTTTAGTATCGATAATTGCCTTAGGCATAATCATAACGATACACGAATTCGGACATTTTCTTGCCGCAAGAGCAATGGGCATAGGTGTTATCGAGTTTTCGATAGGCATGGGCCCGAGGATATGCTCTAAGGTCATAGGAAATGTTCGTTATTCTCTGCGCATAATGCCCTTCGGCGGCTCATGTATGATGCTCGGGGAGGAGCTTGACGAGTCCGAGTATTTGGAAGACGAAGACGACTGCGGGGAAGCTGACAGAGAGAGCGGCAGCAGTGATGATGACGTAAATGAAGCTTTCCGTGAGTCTGTGCCGGACAAAAAGGCAGAAGGAAGCAGCCTTAAGGCAGCGCAGTTTAATAACGGCAGTCTCGACAGCTTCGAACGCAGTGAGGAAGACGATTACTTTATAGTTGACGGAAGAAAGTACTCTAAGGACTCGCAGTTCATAAGCAAGCCTGCATGGAGGCGATTTATAGTTATAGCGGCAGGCCCGGTATTTAACTTTGTGCTTGCTTTTTTGCTTTCTGCGATCATCTGCGGCTGCTATGGCTTTGACAGACCGACAGTGATAGAGGTTCAGCCGGGAGGCCCGGTAGCAGAGGCAGGGATAGAGCCGGGTGATGAGATATATGCTCTTAAGGTCGGCAAGACAAAGATGAGCATACAGTCGGCAAGAGACATAAGCGTATTTAACTATGTTCATAATGACGAGATACAGGCAGCGGAAACATTTACGGTATATTACCGTGATGCTGACGACGGCATGAAGAAAAATAAAGCGGAGCTTGTACCTTATTATGATAATGAAAAGGAAGTATACCGTTTCGGATATGCCTATAATATTGCTTACGACAAGACAAAGGGTATCATAGATACCTTAAAATGCAGTCAGTATAACGTAAATTACTGCATACGTTCTTCATTCGAATCACTCAGATTGATAGCAAGAGGCAAAGTTACGGGAAAAGATGTTATGGGTCCGGTGCGTATGGTTGCGGTCATGGATGAGACTGTAAGCGAGGCTGCGGACTATGGTCTTAAGTCCTCGGTACTTACCCTGCTCGATCTGATGATACTTATATCGGGTTCACTCGGCTTTATGAACCTTCTGCCTATCCCGGCACTTGACGGAGGCAGACTTGTATTTATAATTATTGAGCTTATAACAAGGAGAGCGGTTCCCAAGGAGCTTGAGGCAAAGATACACACGGGCGGCATGCTGCTGCTCTTAGGCTTTATGCTGCTGATAATGATGAATGACATCAGTATGCTTATATTGTCGCATTAGGAAAAGGTTTATGGCATAGCTTTTCAGAGACCTGATTGCTCTGTGCTGTGCTTCAGCAAAAAAATCAGAGGGATATGTTTTTTAGTAAAAGAGGTGCGGTCATGAGGATGCTTACACATGAAGTAAATATCGGCGGAGTAAGGATAGGCGGAAACAATCGTATTGCCATTCAGTCAATGTGCAACACCAAGACCTCCGATGTTGAGGCTACGGTTGAGCAGATACTTCGTCTTGAAGAAGCAGGCTGTGAGATAATAAGAGTTGCCGTACCGGATAAGGAAGCGGCAGCAGCGATCCCTGCCATAAAATCAAGGATACATATACCTCTTGTTGCGGATATTCATTTTGATTATAAGCTTGCACTTCTTTCCATAGAAAACGGAGTAGACAAGATCAGGATAAATCCCGGCAATATCGGAGGCAGAGAAAGGCTTGAGGCTGTCGTAAAGGCAGCTTCGGCAAGAAATATTCCTATAAGAGTCGGTGTCAATTCAGGCTCGCTCGAGAAGGAACTCGTAGCAAAATACGGCGGAGTTACGGCAGAGGGACTTGTTGAGTCAGCACTTGACAAGGCACGCATGATAGAGGAGATGGATTACGGCAATATCGTGATCAGCATCAAGTCCTCAGATGTACTTATGTGTGTCAAGGCTCATGAGCTTATCAAAGATAAGACCGAACATCCTCTTCATGTAGGCGTAACCGAGGCGGGAACCGTATGGGCAGGCAATATCAAATCCTCAATAGGACTCGGTATCATATTGCATGAGGGCATAGGAGATACCATAAGAGTAAGTCTTACAGGAGATCCGGTCGAGGAGGTAAAGACCGCCATACAGATACTTAAGACACTTGGCTTAAGACACGGCGGTATCGAGGTGGTAAGCTGTCCTACCTGCGGAAGGACAAGCATAGATCTCGTAGGACTTGCGGAAAAGGTCAATGCACTCGTATCACAGCCTCCTTATAACAGACTGGATATGAAGGTGGCATGCATGGGCTGCGTGGTAAACGGACCGGGCGAAGCAAAAGAGGCTGAGCTTGGTATCTGCGGAGGCAAAGGCGAAGGACTTATCATCAAAAAGGGTGAGGTCATTAAAAAGGCAGCCGAGGCAGAGCTTTTAGATGCCTTTAAGGCGGAATTGGATAAATATTTATAATAGATCCCTATAGCGGAGCGGACGGATGAGCAGATTTTCAGAAGTATTTCCAAAACTGGATATGGATATGTCGGATAAGGAGCTGTTGAAGAACGCAGAGGTATTGAAGATAAGCGTTCCGAGTGACAGGAGCTCTCTTAGCATATACATACGCAACAACGAGGAGATACCGCGCAGCACTATCTGTTCGGCAGAGGAAGCGATAAGGGATAAGGTATTTGAGGGCAAGTCGATAAGAGTCGGCATAGTCGTGACAGGATCCGCAAGAAGCGGCAACCCTACAGCGGGAGGATCGGGTACTTCTGCATCCCATGGAGGAAGGCAGTACGGCAATTCCTCATCGGGCTCAGGCTCCGGATCCGGCAATCAGGGCGGCTTTTCCGGGAATGCAAACGGAAGAGGCTTCAAACGTCCGGGACAGACGGGCTACAAGACCGCAGATAACAGATGGACACCAAAGCAGGATAAGAAATCACAGAATCCGGATGTCATATACGGCTATGATTTCAGCGGTGAGCCCTTAAGCATCTCAAGTCTTGAGGAAGGTATGGGAGATGTGGTCATCAAGGGTAAGATATTCGCACCTGAGACCATCAAGACCAGAAACGAAAAATACATAATCAAATTCAATCTTACGGATGGAAGCGATTCCATATCCTGTAAGCTTAATTGTGATGAAAATACCAAAAATGATGTAGAGGACAAGCTTAAGGACGGAAAGTACATCATTTTGAGCGGAAATGTTGCATCCCCGAACCAGTGGACTCCGGAGCTGTCGATAGACCGTATCAGGAATATCAAGAAGGTGGAGAGCCCCGAGGGAAAGCGTATGGATACATACGAAGGCAACAAGAGAGTAGAACTCAATCTCCATACCAAGATGAGCGATATGGACGGTATAGGAGATATCAAGGACTATATCAAGCTTGCCGACAAATGGGGCTGGAAGGCACTTGCGATAACAGATACCAATTCGGTACAGGTACTTCCGACTGCGGCACATTCTCTGCCTAAGGGATCAAAGCTCAAGCTTATCTACGGAGTGACGGGCAAGCTTATAGATGATGATAAAAATGCGGTAAGAAATTCACACGGTCAGAGTCTTGACGGTGAATTTGTCGTATTCGATATAGAGACCACCGGATTTTCGATGAAGAAGGACAATATTATCGAGATAGGTGCGGTCAAGGTGAAAAACGGTAACATTATAGACCGCTTTTCACAGTTTATAGACCCGGAGAGGCATATTCCGGAGAGGATAACCGAGCTTACGAGCATCACTGATGCCCAGGTCAAGGGACAGGGCAATTATACCAAGTGGATACCGGAGTTTCTTAAGTTCATAGGAGAGGGAGACATCCCTGTGGTAGGACATAATGCCATGTTTGATGTGGGCTTTGTTAAGCATTATGCGGGACTTTTGGGATATGATTTCGATCCTACAGTTGTGGATACTGTAGGTCTTTCACACATGCTCTTAAAGAAGCTCTTCAGAAACAAGCTTGATAATGTAGCAAAGGAGCTTGGAGTAAGCCTGCTCAACCACCACAGAGCCGTAGATGATGCCGAGGCGACTGCCGGTATATTCCTGGGATTTTGCAAGATGCTCAAGGCAAGAGGCATCAACGATCTTGACGAGCTCTACGAGCAGGACGAGATGGACGGAGAGACCATCAAGAAGCTTCATCCGAATTCATTTACGATACTTGCCAAAAATGACTTCGGACGCACCAATATGTACCGTCTTATTTCGGCTGCCCATATAGATTATTTCTATACAGAGGCACGTATGCCCAAGTCCAAGGTCAACAGCTTAAGAGACGGACTGCTCATAGGCTCGGGTAATGAGGACGGCGAGCTCTATGACGCGATGATGAGAGGCGTCGGAGACAAGGAGATAAACGAACTTGCGGGCTTCTATGATTATTTTGAGATCATGCCTCCTTCAAATATCGCTTATCTTATAAATGAAGACAGTTCTCCTGTTAAGAGCATGGCGGATATACAGGAGGTTACAAGACAGATAATAGAGCTCGGAGACAGACTGGGTAAGCCAGTGGTTGCCTCGGGAGATGTGCATTTTACGGAAAAGGGAGAGTCCATATACCGTAAGCTTATCAAATTCTTTGAGTTTGATACCAAGGGCAGAAGGATAAATGAGGAAAAATACGACGAGGAGCTGTATTTCCGTACTACGGACGAGATGCTTGAGGAATTCGCATTCTTAGGCAGAGAGACTGCGGAGAGAGTAGTCATAGACACTCCGAATATGATCGCGGATATGTGCGAGCGTATCGCTCCTGTAAGACCGGATAAATGCCCGCCTGTCATTGAGAACTCCGATAAGGAGCTTGAGCAAAAGTGCTATGAGACCGCAAGAGAGATGTACGGAGAGAATGTGCCGGAGATAGTCAAGAACAGACTCGACAGAGAGCTTAATTCTATCATCAGCAACGGATATTCCGTCATGTACATAATCGCCAAGCGACTTGTGCAGGATTCGGTGGAGCACGGATATCTCGTAGGCTCAAGAGGATCGGTAGGTTCCTCGCTTGCCGCAACCTTTGGAGGAATATCCGAGGTCAATCCTCTGCCGCCGCATTACCGCTGCCCGAACTGTCATTATGTTGACTTTGATTCGGATACGGTCAGGGAATACAAGGATAAGTCGGGCTGTGATATGCCGGACATGGACTGCCCGAAATGCGGAACCAAGCTTATAAAAGACGGCTTTGACATTCCTTTCGAGACCTTCTTAGGCTTTAAGGGAGATAAGGAGCCTGATATAGACCTTAACTTTGCCGGAGTATATCAGCCAAACGCGCATGCATATACCGAGGTACTGTTCGGAACAGGACAGACCTATAAGGCGGGTACGGTGGGCACGGTCCAGGAAAAGACCGCCTACGGCTACATTTTAAGATATAACGAAAAGCATCCGGAGCCGGACGGACAGCCTAAGAAGATGCGTAAGGCAGAGATACAGAGACTTGCCTTAGGCTGTACGGAGGTGCGCCGCTCGACAGGACAGCATCCGGGAGGAATAGTCGTACTTCCGCACGGAGAGGAGATCAATACCTTTACGCCTATACAGCATCCGGCAAATGTTATGACCAACCCGATAACCACGCATTTTGATTATCACAGTATCGATCATAATCTACTTAAGCTGGATATACTTGGTAAGGATGATCCGCAGATGGTAAGACAGCTTCAGGATCTCACCGGACTCGATCCTATGGACATTCCGATAGGAACACCGGAGATAATGTCGCTCTTTATGAACACCGATTCGCTCGGTATTAAGCCGGAGGATATAGGCGGTACACCGCTCGGAACCATGGGAGTACCGGAGTTCGGTACCGATTTCGCCATGCAGATGCTGCTCGAGGCTAAGCCTCAGTATGTATCCGACCTTGTCCGCATAGCAGGTCTTGCACACGGAACCGATGTTTGGCTCGGAAATGCGCAGAAGCTCATAAGTGAAGGAACCTGTACGATTCAGACAGCCATATGTACCCGTGACGATATCATGATATATCTCATAGAGAAGGGCGTTGAACCGGGCAAGGCATTCAAGATCATGGAGCTTGTGCGTAAGGGCAAGTTCCCTAAGGACGGCAATCATGAGGAGTATTGCAAGCTCATGAGAGAGCACGGAGTACCTGAGTGGTACATCTGGTCCTGCGATACCATCAAATACATGTTCCCTAAGGCACATGCTGCGGCATATGTAGTTATGTCCTGGCGTATCGCCTACTATAAAGTACATTATCCCGTTGCCTACTATGCGGCTTACTATTCGGTCAAGGGAGACGGCTTCGACTATGAGAAGATGTGCGTGAGCAAGGAAAAGCTGGCACAGAATATCCGTGAGCTGAGAGCCTATGTAAGCACTCAGCGTACACTTACTCCGAACGACAAGGCACTCTACAGAGATATGCGTATCGTTGAGGAAATGATGGCAAGAGGTATAGAGTTTGAGCCTATAGATATATTTAAGGCAAAGGCCAAGGAATTTATTGTAACTCCCGAGGGCAAGATCATGCCTTCCTTAAATTCAATAGCGGGACTTGGTACGGTAGCTGCGGAAGCAATAGAAGCGGATGCGGTAAACGGACCATATCTGAGCATGGAAGAATTCATATCAAGGACCAAGGTCAACAAGTCCAATGCCGATCTGCTTAAATCACTCGGACTCCTGGGAAGTATACCTGAGAGCAACCAGCTCAGTTTATTTGATGTGTTTTAGCGCATAAACGGAATCGGAAACATGAGGATGAACAATGATATGTACCCTAATACCGGACACTCAGTATTGGGGTACATATCACAATCATCCTCATGTTTTTTTGTTTCAAAAGAAATTGCGTCTTATGAAACAAAAGACTGTAGTGAGCGACCACGCCTGGCTATGGGATGTGCCAAGGTACATTCTTTTTTATTGCGAAAGGGAGATGAGCACAAAGTTTTTATAAATGTATCCGAATAAGTACACGGAGAGCTTGCGATTCGGACTCCGGAATAGTGCTGTTACACGAGAAAATTTTAGAAAAATTTATCAATCAGGCAGAAAAAAATTGCATAATAAAAGAAAAAGTCATGTTATTTTCGGCATGCAAAAGTGAACTGTGACATGCTCAAAATGGCTTAAAATAAGGTGATTTCGCATGCTGCTCATTGCCTGAAAATATGACGGTTGATTGCAAAAGTAAATGCAGGTTTGCACAATTAACTTCAGGTAAAAGTAGACAGTGTAGAGATAATAGGCAGAAAAGATAAAAATTTGTACTCAAAACATGGAAAAAAGGGT
>Ga0129312_1000804_pt1 | contig 22383 bp, 15 predicted proteins | sample O827metagenome_FD_94434 | JGI IMG/M metagenome (GOLD analysis project Ga0129312, IMG submission 94434) | Orangutan group fecal microbial communities from Wisconsin, USA - O827 metagenome | ecosystem: Host-associated > Mammals > Digestive system > Large intestine > Fecal | place: USA: Wisconsin... | reverse complement strand
AGGAGGAAGAGATATGGGCGTGGATTATCAGGCAAGACAGATTTATGATATGCAGATAAAGGATGTTACGACCTCACCGGAAAAGTGGAAGAGTATCTTAAAGCTTGCGGGAAACCTTTACCGTTATGAGTTTGATAACATCCTGCTTATCTATGCACAGAGACCTCATGCAACTTTGGTAGCCGATTATGATACATGGAAAAAGGTGGACAGATATGTTATGAGGGGAAGTAAGGGCATTGCCATATTTCCTTCAAGGGCATTAAACACACACCTTAGACATGTATTTGACATTAAGGATACCGGCGGAAGAAATGTGAAGCTGACATGGGACTTAACGGGTGATACCTTAATGGAATATGTGGATTATCTTACTTCACAGAAGCTGGTCGAACCAACAGCGGCTACGGACAGAGAGACACTGTTTTCAGTAATGAAGGACTTTACAAAGAAGGAAATCGGAGTCATAATGAAAGAGGATTTCGAGGAACGAATGTCCGAGTTAATACAACTATCAGGTAGTAGGATTACTGAATATGTTCAGAATGAGAGTTCTGGGCAACCAAAACGTCAGGGCTTGCCGGATATGGAGCAGTTTGTTATGCAGAGTGTTTTATATACGGTGGGTACGAGATGCGGATTTGACTTATCTGAAGAAGAACAGGATTTCAGTCAGGTCGTAAAGGTTTCCGATGAGGAAATGGTTTACCGTCTCGGTTCTCTGGTATGCGATGTCTCCTGTAGTGTTCTTAGAGGAATTAACAGTAACTTAAAGACCATGGAACAGCAGAAAAGATTATCTGCGGAAGGGAGAATTGCATATGGCAGAAATGGCACTTATTTACACGGAAGTGGACGGACTGCTTTATCCGAACATTCAGATGCCGAGGGAGCAGTCAGTGGAATTACAGAAGCTGGGCAAGTACGGAAGGATGGCGATGAAGTACTTGGAGGAGATGGAACCTCAGAGGTACAAAACGTTATTCCGTTTCGGGAAACTGGCAGAGAAGATGCAGGAAGTGGAAGAGGAAGCGAACAGCCTGTTAGAGATGCTGATGGAACAGTACTTAGCGAAGCACAAACCACAGAATCCGTCATCAACGATGGAAATGTGGAAACTGAGAGAGCAGGCGAAGATGCAGGCGGAGGAAGTAGTCTTAAGTCAGATCGTAATGAAGTTTCATTAGAAGATGAAGAACTGAATAGAGAGTTAAATGAACTTGACTCATTTGGAAAAACGGAAGCCGGTGAATATCATCAGGCTTCTTTTTTTGACCCTGAATATGGTTTATCAAATACGGATAAGCCACTTCCTGTTGTGGAGAAAAAGGGTTCGATTACCTATGAATACCGGGGAGAAAAGTACACTTATCTTGCTCCGAAGAAAGAGCCGGATGTACCACATGAGTATATTAAGCAGGTGGTATTAAGAGGTACAGGCTTTGCCGGTGGCAGGTCAAGGGTATGTGAGATATTCCATACGGAGGTAGACGCAGGCACAAGAGCCAAGCGGATTAAACAGGAATATGGTCAGGGTGGAGCCGGCTGGCCTCTTGAGGGTTATGGACTTCACGGATATGACACTTTCCACGGGCAGGGGATTCGGTTTCAGTGGCGTGACGAGGAAGGTGAGAAGGAAGGATATGTTTCGTGGAAAAACATCGAAAAGGAAATCGGTGTTTTGATTATAACGGGAGAGTATCAGCCGGAAACACCTAGATTTGAGGATATCGACATGGAGGGTATCCGGGAAGATGATGAGGTTATTGATGCTGAATACAGAGAACTGGATGCAGTCAGTGATGCAGACGGGATTGATGATTTTGCCATTCCGGATGAACCGGAAAGTTACAACAGTTCCTTAAGTGACATTGAAAAGCTAAACCGTGCCTATAACGAGGGCAGACCGCTTACGGAGGAAGAAGCAGCCATTGAGGACCGTTTTGCAACCATGGCGGAGTATGGTCCTGAAATGCAGATGGAAGAGGAGTATTACGAAGAACCGGAAGAGGCACCAGTGGAAGAAGCACCAGTGGAAGAAGCACCCCAAAAGGATGCCAGTGAGCTTCAGTATATTGAACCGATTGATTATGCAAAACGGATTGAAGAGATGGATGAGGATTTGCGGACTGCACTCGAAATTCTGGTGTCAGAATGCAGCTGCTATACTCCGTTTAAGCCTTTTCTTCAGGATATTGTTGCGAGCGAGTATCTGTTCATGCCTAACCGTCTTGATTTCCTATCGGATGTGGTGTTAAACGGTGCACAACAAAAGGATGCCTATGCCAATAACCAGTATGGACTGATTGCTTATGTCTTAAAGCCTTATGAGTTTGAAGTAAGCTACAAGAACAGAAACGGAGAACGTGTAAGGGAAACATGTAGTTACCGGGAACTGTATGAGGTGCTTACCTATATGGTAAAGACTCCATATTACTGTGGTGCAGACCACAGGGCACAGTATGACAGGATGATGCAGGGAGAGGCAGCAGGCAGGAAAACGATTTACCAGCTGTTTCTTGATAAGCAGGAGGAGATTCGTAAGAACCGGGAGGAAACCAGACAGAGAGCACTTGCGAATGGCTGGGAAGTTGCAGATGACGGTAAGGAAGAGAAGAAAATCAATTTCCATTATAATCTTGTGGAAGTTCCGAAAGGCGGAGCCAAGACAAGATTTGGATGGAATATTGATGCAATTAAGACCCTGAAACAGATCGAGCAGGAAGGAAGACTTGCTAACAGAGAGGAACAGAAGATACTGTCGAAATATGTCGGCTGGGGCGGATTATCCCAAGCCTTTGATGAGCGTAATGCATCATGGGAGAAGGAGTATTCCGAATTAAAGGAGCTTCTTACGGAGGATGAATATGCTGCGGCAAGAGCTTCCGTAAACAATGCGTTTTATACTTCCCCGGAGATTGCCATGTGCATTAACAGTGCACTGGTGCAGTTTGGTTTCCGTGGAGGAAATGTATTGGAGCCTTCCATGGGCGTGGGGAACTTCTTTGGCAGTATGCCGGCACCCATGCAGCGAAGCAGTCTGTATGGTGTAGAGCTTGACAGTATTTCAGGCAGAATCGCAAAACAGCTTTACCAGAATGCCAACATCAGTATTACGGGTTTTGAAAAGACCAATTTCCCGGATAACTTTTTTGATGTTGTGGTGGGTAATGTGCCATTCGGAGACTATAAGGTGTTTGACCCGAAGTATAACAAGTACAACTTCCGTATCCACGATTATTTTATTGCAAAGGCGCTGGAACAGGTCAGACCGGGAGGCATCGTTGCGGTCATTACCACGAAGGGAACGCTTGATAAAAGCAATCCTACCATCCGTAAGTATATCGCAGAACGGGCAGAACTAGTCGGAGCAGTTAGACTGCCGAATACAGCCTTTAAGGAGAATGCAGGAACGGAAGTCACATCAGACATTCTTTTCTTACAGAAGAGGGAGCGGAAGATGGAGATAGAACCGGACTGGGTGCATCTTGGCTATACGGAGAATGGGATTGCAGTCAATTCCTACTTTGTGGAGCACCCGGAAATGATGCTGGGGACTATGGAGTACGATACAAGGATTTACGGGCAGGACTCAAGGTACACGGTCTGTGTCAATCATGACGAGAACTTCAATATGTACGATGCCTTAAACAAAGCCATTCACAATATCCGAGCAGAAATGACAGATTTTGACAGACTGACAGAAGAGGAGGAAGTGAGTGTAGACGTTATTCCGGCAGACCCGGATGTGAGAAACTTTACCTATACCTTTTATGACGGAAAACTCTATTACCGGGAAAATTGCCAGATGGTAAGACAGGAGGTGTCAACAAACACAGAGGAGCGTATCAGACAGCTGGATGAAATCAGAACCATTACAAGGGAACTGATTGATATTCAGATGGAAGGGTGTTCCGAGGAAGAGCTTGCTGATAAGCAGGCACTCTTAAATGCGAAGTATGACAAGTTCGTGGAAAGATACGGGTATATTACAGGTAAAAGCAATAAGATGGCGTTCCGTGACGACAGCGATTACCCGCTTCTCTGCTCTTTGGAGGAAGTAAACGAGGAGGGAGAGGTGAAGAAAGCGGACATGTTTTATAAACAGACCATAAAAGCAAAGCCTGTTATTGAAAGGGTGGAGACAGCAGTGGAAGCACTGAATCTTTCCATCAACGAATTTGGAGCAGTCAATCTTCCCTATATGCTTTCCATTTATGAACCGGATATGGAGGCAGTCAAAGAGGAAGTCAGGGAAAAGACCGGGGAGAGTGAGGTAAGCTTTTCCGAGGAACTTACCGGGGAGTTAAAGCAGGCAGCACTTGTAAAGGAACTGGAAGGACTTATCTATCTAAATCCGGCACTTGCCAATGAGAATAATCCGGCAGCGGGATATGAAACAGCGGATGAGTACCTGTCCGGCAATGTCAGGGAAAAGCTTCGTGTGGCAAAGGCGGCTGCTCTGGAGAATCCCGCATTTGGAATCAATGTGGAGGCACTGGAAAAGGTACAGCCCGAGCGCATTGAAGCAAGCGATATTGATGTCAGAATCGGCACCACCTGGATTGACCCGAAAGACTATGAGCAGTTTATTTATGAGCTTCTTAACACACCGAGAAGAGCGAGGGCAGTAAGAAGTGAATGGTACAATTCCGGTATTCAGGTACACCTTAACAAAATAACGATGGAGTGGTTCATTGAGAACAAATCCATGGATAAGCGTTCAGTTGCAGCAACCAAGACTTATGGTACAAGCCGCATGGACGCTTATTCTATTTTTGAGGAGACTTTGAACTTAAAGACCGTTACTGTTCGTGACAGGGTGGATGACGGAGATGGAAAGTACCACTATGTGGTTAATAAGAATGAGACCATGCTTGCAAGGGAAAAGCAGAACCAGATGAAGGAGAAGTTTAAGGAGTGGCTGTTTGCTGACCCGGAACGAAGGGCGAAGTATGTGGACTATTACAATGAGACCTTCAACAATATCAGACTTCGTGAATATGACGGAAGCCACTTGCAGTTTCCGGGCATGAATCCTGAGATTGAGTTAAAGCCGCATCAGAAGAATGCCATTGCGAGAATCCTGCTTGGCGGGAATACGCTTCTTGCACACTGCGTAGGAGCCGGAAAGAGTTTTGAGATGATGGCTGCCTGCATGGAGCAGAAGCGTCTCGGACTTGCCAATAAAACGGTTATGGTTGTACCAAAGCCGCTCATCGGTCAGACTGCATCGGAGTTTTTGAGATTATATCCTTCCGCCAACATTCTGGTAGCAACGGAGCGGGATTTTGAGAAGAGCAGGAGAAAGCAGTTTATTTCAAGGATAGCTACCGGGGATTATGACTGTATCATTATGAGCCATTCGCAGTTTGAGAAGATACCGATTTCTGCGGAGCGAAAAGAGCGTATGCTTCAGGCACAGATTGATGAGATTGCTTATGCGATTGATGACATGAAGAGCCAGAACGGGGAGCAGTGGACGGTTAAGCAGATGGAGAGCCAGAGAAAGAAGCTGCAGGAACAGATGGAGGCACTTTCGGATGAGAGCAGAAAGGATGACCTTATTACCTTTGAGGAGCTGGGAATTGATTCCATCATGGTAGACGAGGCACATGCGTTTAAGAACCTTGCGATTTTCTCCAAGATGAATAATGTATCCGGTATCAGTTCATCTGGTGCGAAGAAAGCCACGGATATGCAGCTTAAGTGCCAGTATATCAGTGAAATAAACGGAAACAGGGGCATTGTGTTTGCAACGGGAACCCCGATTTCCAATACGATGTGCGAGATGTATGTCATGCAGCTGTATTTGCAGAAACCGACACTGGAGCAGATGGGAATATACCATTTTGATTCCTGGGCAGCAAACTTCGGTGAAGTGACAACCGCACTGGAGCTTACGGTGGAAGGCAGCGGGTTCCGTTTTAAGAGCAGGTTCAATAAGTTTACCAATCTGCCGGAGCTAATGAATATCTACCGTGAGGTGGCGGATGTCCAGACAGCGGATATGCTTGATTTGGATGTGCCTGCCCTTCGGGGAGGCAAGGCGATTATTGTGGAGTCGGAGCCTGACTGGTATGTAAAACAGGTCATGGAAGACTTCGTGGTAAGAGCGGAGCGAATCCGTAATGGCGGTGTGGACCCTTCCGTAGATAACTTCCTTAAGATTACCCATGAAGCGAGACTGCTTGGAACGGATGCAAGGCTGATTGATAAGGATGCACCGAATAATCTGGACGGAAAGCTGAACAAGGTGGCAGAAAACGTATGGAATGAGTATCAGGAGAACAACAAAGATGGAAAGATTGGCTGCCAGCTGATTTTCTCCGATATCGGAACGCCAGGAGCAGATAAGGACTTTACGGTATATCAGTATCTGAAGGATGCCCTGATACAGTACGGGATTCCTGAGGATGAGATAGCCTTTATCCATGATGCCAAAACCGATGCCCAGAGGGATGTGCTTTTCAAGGAAATGAGAACCGGGAAGAAGAAAGTCCTTATTGGTTCCACTGATAAGTGCGGTACGGGTGTAAATGTGCAGACACATCTTGTGGCATTACACCATGTGGACTGTCCTTGGGTGCGACCTGAGGTCGCATAAATAACTGTTTAACAATTTAATATTGATTAAACCCACTATTCCGTTAGTGGTAGCCTAGTGCCACCTGCATCTGCGGTAACAAAGATGTTGGGAAGCTGACACGACAAAGTAGCCCTTTGCGATATGCAAGGAGTGGAAACCGTGAGGTGGAAACAAAACTGCGAGCATCAATGCGGTTAGGGAGCGAGGCTTGAGTAGTATGGTTAACATATGTGAACTGTCGATTAAACATCGTAAAGTCCAAGGAGCCAAAGATGCTGATAGGCTCTAGCCCAAAATGGGATGCGGTCAGATAGTCCTCTCCATGGTAGGACTACACGGACATTAGTACCGTCGGTGGATAGACAGAACCTAAGCTACTTGTTGTTATTTATGTGGAACAGGGTAAGCCTGTATTTCTCCTAATTATTAGGAAAGCAGACCGTAAGGAATGCCGACAGAAATGCAGGTATGGGATTGTAGAGAAAGCGAATGCCATTCGGTAATAGAGTGGATAGGGGTTCAAAATTTGCCCTAACTCGAAAGAGTGCAGACTTCTACAAGGTGATTCATTACAAGAAACTTATAGAACTTTTGAAAGGAGCAAAGCAAATGAGCGTTAATAAAACAACGTGTGCGGCTACTGACTATGAATTTACATGGAAATCCATTGATTGGAAGAAATGCGAACGAGAGGTTAAAAAGCTACAAGAACGTATTGTAAAGGCTAGAAAGGAAGGCAGACACGGCAAAGTTAAATCATTGCAGTGGACGCTGACACACTCCTTTTCTGCAAAGGCAATCGCAGTAAAGAGAGTGACAACTAACGAAGGAAAGAAAACTCCAGGTGTCGATGGTGTTCTATGGACAACTGGGAAAGCAAAGTATGAAGCCATTCTTGATTTAAAAAGGAAAGGCTACAAACCACAGCCATTACGCAGAGTATTTATAAAGAAAGCGAATGGTAAGTTACGCCCTTTGGGTATCCCGACTATGAAGGATAGAGCTATGCAGGCATTATATCTGTTGGCACTTGAACCGATAGCGGAAGTTATGGCGGACGCACATTCCTATGGATTTCGTAAGGAAAGACGTTGTCAGGATGCTATTGAGCAGTGCCACACAGTACTGTCTCATGGATATTCTCCAAAATGGATTTTAGAGGGAGATATTAAAGGTTGTTTCGACCATATCAGTCATGAATGGTTATTAAATAATATTCCTATGGATAAAGATATTTTAAGAAAATGGCTGAAATGTGGAGTGATTTTTAAAGGAGAACTCTACAAAACAGAGGAAGGAACAATGCAAGGGGGAATTATTTCTCCAACACTTGCAAATATGGCATTAGATGGCATTCAACCTATGTTGGCGAAGAAATATTATCGCCAAACAAGGAACGGAAAGCAGTATTCTCCTATGGTAAATTTAGTGCGTTATGCTGATGATTTTATCATCACAAGTGCAGAACGTGATGTCTTGGAAAAAGAAATCAAGCCGATGTTGGTAACATTCTTGGCAGAAAGAGGTTTGGAACTTTCAGAGGAAAAGACTCTTATTACGCATATTGATGATGGATTTGATTTTCTTGGCTTTAATGTAAGGAAATACAATAATGTACTTTTGATAAAGCCATCTAAAAAGTGCGTAAAGAAATTTCTTGACAGTATCAGATATACGATTGAGAGTAACAAATCTTGTACGCAGGAAACAATGATAAGACTTTTAAATCCAAAGATTACGGGATGGGCTAATTATTATAAAAGTGGTGTATCATCAGAAATTTTTCAGAGGGTTGACGACCAAATTTATCGCAAACTATGGCAGTGGGCAAAGCGGAGACATCCGAAAAAGAGTAAGAAATGGGTGTTAAACCGATATTTTCATTCATACAAAGGACGGAATTGGAGATTTCTTGTTGTACTGAACAAAAACAACAAAGAAGATGTTTTTCCATTAAAGCTCGCTTTTGAAACGAAGATTGTTAGGCATAAAAAGATAAAGAGTGAAGCAAATCCGTTTGATGCAGAGTGGAAAGATTACTTTGAGGAGAGAATGACATATAAGATGTCACAATCTCTGAAAGGTAGAAAATCTTTGCTATACCTTTGGAATAAGCAGAATAGAATTTGTCCGTTATGCGGAGAAAAGATAACTGCTGAAATCCAATGGAATGTTCGTGAAAAGGTAATTGATGGTAATTGTGTCAAATACTTAGTACACGATAAATGTTATAAACAAAATCGTTAGTGAACTAGCCGGCATCTATATTGGTAGATGCTTAGAATTGCTCGAGCCGTGTGAGGGGAAACTCTCACGCACGGTTCTTAGAGGGGAAAGCGGTAGTAATACCGCTGACCTACTCGACAAGCCTTCTTCCATTGAACAGAGAGAAGGTCGTGGTATCAGACAGGGAAATGAGAACGAGGAGATAGCGGTTTACCGTTATGTAACGAAATCAACCTTTGATGCCTATAACTGGAGTCTGGTTGAGAATAAACAGCGCTTTATTAGTCAGGTAACTACAAGCAAGGCGGTAAGCCGAACCTGTGAGGATATTGACGAGGCAACTCTTTCCTATGCAGAGATTAAGGCAGTTGCTACCGGAAATCCGCTGATTAAGGAGAAGATGGAGATTGACAATGATGTGCAGAGACTGAAACTGCTAAAAGCATCCTATGATAACCAGCGATATGCATTGCAGGATAATTTCATGATCCGATATCCGAAGCTGATAAAGGCTGCAAACGAGAAGCTTGCCTGTGTCCGAGAAGACATCAAGCTTCGGGATAGAGAGTTGCTGGAGCATCCGGACTTTGCAATCACAGTGGGTAAGTTTACTTATACGGAAAGGGCAGATGGCGGTGCTGTTATGCTGGAGGCGGTAAGTAAATGTAAGACCGGGGATACGACTGCACTTGGAAGCTTCCATGGGTTTGAGCTTCTTGTGGAGAAGAATTTCATGGGAGTGAATTATTTAATCCTTCGGGGAAAGACAGAGTATAAGGTAGAGCTTTCCACCAGCCCGGTGGGCAATATGGTAAAGCTTGAGAACTGTTTTAACGGTATTCACGAGAATGAGGAATATCTGTTAAAAAAGATTGAGCAGTATGAAAACGATCTGGCTGCATCAAAGGAAGAGTATGAGAAACCATTCATGCACGAAGAAGAACTTCAGCAGAAGCTTTCAAGGCAGTTTGAACTAAATGCCCAGCTCGACCTTGAGAACGAAAAGGTTGCGGATGCAGACCTTGGAGGGATTGAGGAAGAAAAGAGCATGAATGTAGCAGAAAATCAGTTGCCTTATCAGACAAGGCAAGACAAACCAAGATAAAGAAGTGCCCTGCCAATGGCGGGGCATTTCTGATGGGAGGAATTTTATGAGCAGGAGAAAAGTGTTTGCAGCACTACTCATATTGGTGGGTATTTTGTTTTTTGCCATTCCGATTGTATATCACTACACCGGTATGAGGGAGACAGAGAAGCTTACGCAGGAATTTGAGCAGAATTTGGAGGAAGTGCAGGAAGATGAGACAGAGATGGAAGAAACCGGAGAGGAGGAAACCGAAGCCTCCATTAATGAAGAGGATGCAGCCATATTTGCAGAAGGGGATGCTATTGCCATTCTGGAAATTGAGGCATTAGACATACGCTATCCGGTGGTGGAGGGGTGTTCCTCCTCAAACCTAAATAAGGCAATCGGGCACATGAGTGAGACCGGACGAATCGGAGAGAAGGGAAACTGTGTGTTATGCGGTCATAATGGCAGCAGATACGGAGAGTTTTTTACCAATCTTAACAAGGTTTCCATTGGGGATATCGTAACCCTTCTTGATACAGATGGGGTGCTCCATTCTTATGAGGTTACGGAAACCTTTGTGGTGGGTCCTTTCGATCATTCGATTCGTACACAGGGAGAAAGGGAAGAATTAACCCTTTTTACCTGTGCGGAGAAAGGAACCAAGCGGTTTGTGGTAAAGTGTGTTCCTGCCAGTGAGGAGGTTGCTTATGAAGAATAAGACAAAATACCGTCTCGGAGAAGTGGAAGAGGCTGTTTCTGAGATGGAATTTGAAGACAGATGCGATGAGATTGTGGAAGTGGATGATGACTTGCAGCTGTTAATCAGCGGGTGGTATGTCTTTATCCCTAGTCTGTCGCTGTATCTTCGGGCAGGTGTTGCCTGTGTATTTGATGAAGAAGCAGGTATGTATATGCCTGACTTTGATGTGACTGTCCTGTATGAGGAGGAGCTTGACACAGAGCAGTGGATTTACTATGAGCAGGACGGATTTGTGGTTACTTTAGGCAACTGGCTGAATGGTCGTCTGCCTATCAGTAATATAGAAACCTTAGAGTGTCATCTGGTAATACCGGATGAGAATGAACCGGGTCGGGCGGTTCCCGACAGAAAGTGAGGAATTTATGAAGTATTCAATTCATGTAACAGAAGCTAAGAATCAGGAAGGAAACGTAAGGGGCTTTGCCAATCTGGTGTTTGGAGACTCCTTCAAGATTACCAACATTGCCATTCTGGAGAATAAAGAGAAGTGTACTCTTTTTGTATCCATGCCGAGATACAAGTCCAGCGAGCGTGATGAGAATGGCGGCGTGGTCTACAAGGATGTCTGCAATCCGATTACAGCAGAGTTTCGAGAGGAGCTTTATGGGAATATCCTTGAAGCATTTGAACAGGAAAAGTCCGCTGACAAGTCGCAGGCAGGCAATGCAAGAGGTGAGGCAGAGATGCCGCAGTTTTCCGTTACGGTAACACCATATGAGAGAGAGGGCAGTAATATCCGTGGTCTTGCCCGCATCTACTTTGATGACAGTTTCATCGTGAATAATGTGAGCATCCTTCAGGGCAAGGATAAGGTGTTTGTGGCAATGCCTTCCTACAAGACCAAGCAGACTGACGAACATGGAAAAGCTGTATATCAGGATGTGTGTTATCCGGTAACGAAGGAATTTCGTGAGAAGCTTTATTCCGAGATTGTAAGCCAGTATGAGAAGGCAAAGGAGCAGAGCGAGAATAAGGCAAAGGAAGCGGCACAGACACAGGCACAGCAGTCGAAAGACCAGTATATGAAGGCGGATGGTAAGGAATTGCCCTTTCGCTAATGACAATTAATAATAAGGCAGAGCGGTGGGAAGCTGCTCTGCCGGAAATGGAGGAAACGATGATGGAAGATAAACCAATGACCGGAGAAGAGGTATTACAGCAAATCTTAGGAGCACTGAACGGAAACGGAATGCAGCAGGCGGCAAACGGAGTTTATGAGCTTTGTGCTTATGTGGACAGTATGACCCATAAGGTGGAAGACATGACAGAGGAGATTGCAAGACTGCGTGAAGACATCCAGAAGATGCAGGAGGATACCTTTACAAACAGACTTAAGAAGTCGTTATCGGAAGCAGCTGACCGTCTTGAGAAGCGTTGCGAAGAGATAAAACAGCAGATCTTCGAGGTAAAGGAGAGCATTAAGAGTAAAGCAGGGGAAATCATGGCAGATTTCAAAATGCGTGGAAAGGCAGCACTTAACCGGGTATCTGAGTTTATCGGTCTGAAAGATAAACTTGTAGGTATCCGAAACAAGGTCAAAGAAGGTATTGCTGATACCAATCGCACGATTGCCAAGATTGATTCCTTTGGAAAAGGTATGCGTGAAGCAGGACAGAAGGTAGCCAATACGTTCAGAACCTTTGCTGACAAAGAAGAGGTGGATTACTCTGACAAGGAAAAGAAATTCTCCAAGACAGAGGTTGCAAAGAAGCCTTGGAAGTGGCAGAAAAAGGTATATGAATCTATGGTGCTTCATCTAGACGCAGCCATTGATAAGGTAGATGATTTATCGAGGGATGTGGAATTAGACAGAATGGAGAAGAAAGAGATTGATAAACCGGAGCAGGTGACAGAACCCCGAGATGCAATAGCACCGGTATCTTCTGTGGCAGAACCAACGGAGTATCAGTTTGGGGCAGAGGCGTTTGAGGCAGCATATCCCAAGATGGATTCCGTAATAAAGCCGGATGCAAAAGCACCTTCCGTTCCTAAGACCGGGAAGGTGAGGTAGAGGCTTATGACGGATAAGGAGAAAAGGTACTGGGCATATTTTCTGAATGTGAATGGTAAAATTGAATACTATGAGCAGTGTAAGAAATGTATTCATTCATGCAAGCAGAGCTTTCGGATATCAGAGTTGTTTTGCAAAAAGTATCAGGAAGCCAGATAGCAAGGGGCGTATCATCAGAAATGGTGGTACGCCTTTTTCTTGTAGTTTATATGGCATCCTGTTCCGGCACCAGCACGCAGGCACAAAACCCCGGTTCTGGCTGATAGCAGTAGATGGTGAGATTCTTGCCAATCTCCGGGCTGTAATCAGAAAGTGTCCTTTTCGTTCCGTTCAAGGCTACATCAGCATAGGAAACCAGCCACTTTTTGTCCCCGTTTTTAAACACCTCGTAAAAAGAACGGTTTAGCATCTCTTCCACAGGGATGCCCTCCACTACTTCCATGTATTTGTTGTAGTAGCGGAAAATAAAGTCGACCCCGTGCCCGTTTTCATCAAAGGTAAGTTCAATTACACAGTATGCAACGGGCATATTGTTTAAGATGTCGCATTTATCAAGAAAGCTAAGCGGTAAAAGGTTTTCCACCTTAGCATTCCCCTAAAGGGAGTTGAGGTTGAAACCTCAATACCGGGATCCTTGCAAACAATAGTTTTTCTGCCATGATGATAAATATATAGTATTTTCTCAATTTCTATGTCATTTCTATAAAAAAACCTGTTAAGATCAGCCATAAATTTCCCTTCCCAGCACATAAATAATATGAGCATATTACCATTAAAAGAGACCTAAAAGCATGATAAGGCACCCACAGGCAATGTTTTTCTTGTATTTTGTGCTATTTTATTGTATGAATATTATTAGTTAAAGTGTAACATTTCGGATGATGAAAATCATCGTAAACATATGATGCGGGGATAAATTATTCCCCTATTGAATGGAGGTAATTGCAATGGAAAAATTCTGCGTGAAAGGATATCTAAAAAGAAGCGGGAAGCGAGTGCTTTCTATCTTTTTGTGTGCATGTATGATTGGAACGATGATTCCGATTACAGCAAGGGCAGAGACAGAAGGAACTTCTATGCCTTCAAACGGTGAGGTAACATGTACCTGTGCTAACCTTTGTACAGAAGATAAAGTAAACTCAGACTGCCCGGTCTGTGGGGCAGAAGAAGCTGATTTAAGTAAGTGCACAGGTAAGGCACAGTCTGAAAATAATGAAAATCAGCTGAATACCGGTGAGAGTGAAGAGGCAAAAAACGAAACAGAATTAACAATCACTGCGTGGGAGTGGATTGATGAAGAGGAATGCATAAATCCTGAAACCGGAATACTGGCTCTTCCTTTTGCAAATGAGGAAACCCCGGCATTCTTTGATGATGTTGTAGCATTACTGCCAACACAGATTCAGGCAACGGTAGTAAATGAAGAGGATATCGAAGCAGAAGCTGCATCGGAGACCATCACCCTGGGAGACTGGTCATGTGAGGAGTATCCAAAAGAAGGTGCATATAGTGGCAGCTATACCTTTGCTGCAGCTTTGCCGGAAGGTTATGGGCTTTCCGAGGAAGCTAAGGCACTTACCGTTTTGGTAGAGCTTGGCGGAGCACAGATGTATGAGAGCGTGGAAGGTGTAATTGTCGGTGATTTTACGGTCACTGGCGGAGCATTAGGCGATGACTACACCTACGCAGATGGTGTGCTTACCATCAAGTCTTATACATCGATTACAATAGCAAACACAGACCCGAACACACCTACAACCGACCGGATTGAGGTTGCAGAAGGTTATTGGGCAAATATTACCCTTGCAGGAGTGAATATTGACGTTTCAGTATCAGAGGATACAGCCGCATTCAAAAACAATAGCGTGCTCGGAATTACCCTTGCGGAAGGCTCTGTAAACAAGTTGAAAAGCGGAAGAAACTGTGCAGGCTTGCAGATGATGGCAGAGAGGAATCGTTTACGCATTGGGGGTGAAGGAGAGCTTATTGCAACTGGCGGCGACAATGGAGCAGGAATTGGCGGCGGCGATCATGGCTCCTGTTCAGGTATCATAATAAGCGGCGGAACAGTGATAGCAACCGGTTCAGGCGGAGGAGCAGGAATCGGCGGCGGCGATCATGGCAAAAGTTATAACATTTCTATATACGGCGGAACAGTAACTGCAACCGGTTCAGGCGGAGGAGCAGGAATCGGCGGCGGCTCTCAGAATGCAGGTTCAAGGATTGAAATAACCGGCGGAACAGTAACTGCAACCGGTTCAGGCGGAGGAGCAGGAATCGGAGGCGGCGATTACGGCTCCGGTTCAGATATCACCATAACCAGAGGAACAGTGACGGCAACCGGCGGCTCAAACGGAGGAGCAGGAATCGGCGGCGGCTATTATAGCTCCGGTTCAGATATCACCATAACTGGAGGAACAGTAACCGCAACCGGTGGTGGAAACGAACATGGAGGGGCAGGAATCGGCGGCGACAATTTTAGCCTTGGTTCAAACATTTCTATAGAAGGCGGAACAGTAACCGCAACCGGTTCAGGCGGAGGAGCAGGAATCGGAGGCGGCGATGACACAACCGGTTCCTATATCACCATGGATGGTGATGCCGTACTCTACACTAGTTCTATTAACGGCGAGCATACCTTCAGTAAAGGTGTGGTTTATGATGGCGTGACGGTATCCTGTGATGCCGGCTCCTATACACTAGCAGGCGGTGTAGGAACAGTATATGGTAATCCAAATGTCAGTGAATTTACAAAGCCTGCGGGCTCAATACTTGGAACGTATCTTGAAGATACAAATTGCATAAACGTTACAGTTCCTGATGTGGATTACACTGGGGCAGAGGCTGTGCCCACTGCGACGGTTACAGTAGATAAAATTGCTCTTGGTGGAACGAAGACACTGGTGCAGGGTACGGATTACACCGTGTCTGTAAGTAGCGAAGATAAAACAAACGCAGGAGCAAAGACGGCAACCATCACAGCAATGACAGGCAGCGGTAACGTGGGAGAGACTACCAAAGCATTTAATGTAAATACTGTTGACCTATCCGCTGATAAGATTAAAATGACCCTGTCCGAAATACCTGAGGCGGGTTATGTCTATGACAATGCTGCAAAGGAGCCTGTGCCGGTGGTTACATTGAAACGGGCTGATGGCAGTGAATATACGCTGATAAAAGATACGGACTATACAGTATCGTATTCAAATAATACGAATGCTTATGAACTTCTCTCCGGAAACGAGGGCTATGAAGCTGACAAAGCACCTACAGTTAAGATTACAGCAAAAGATGGCGGAAACTTTTCTGGTTCAAGGTCGATGAATTTCAATATACTTCTTGCAGATATGCCGGAATTCACGATTACGCCATACAGTGGCAGCTAAGATGGCGAAGATCATAAGGTTGTTAGTATCACACCTGCAGGTGGATTTACCGATTATGCTGTCTATTACAGCACAGATAATAAAGTAACATGGTCTACCACCGTGCCGACCATAACAGATGCCGGTACGCTGGATTTCTATGTAAAGGTTACCAAGGCAAATTATAAGGATTGGATTTCGGAGAAACAGACTGCAGAGGTTACTCCGGTAGCACTGACGGATAATATGATTTCTTTCAATGACGAGAATCACTACTATACAGGACAGGAAGTCAAGCCGAAGATTACCGTAAAGGACAGCAACAGGACGCTTGTGTCCGGTACGGACTATACGGTATCCTATACAAACAATACATCGGTATCTACGGAAAGCAGCAAGGCAAAGGTTACCATTACCGCTACAAACGGAAATTATACAGGTTCGGCAAGTGCTGAATTTAATATTGAGTATGCAAATAAGGAATATATGGATTACTGTACCGTTTCCGGTACGGAAGGGAACGATGGCTGGTATTCCTCTGATGTCACGATTCAGAATAAGGCGGATACAAACTCTGCGTGGGGTGCATTGCAATTTTCAGGCAGTCCTACAGGAGCCTTTGCAGACAGCTATACCGTGAGTGCGGAAGGTACAAACAATACCACCATCTGGTTTAAGCAGACAGCAACCGGATATATCGGTTCGGATTCTACGACGGTCAAGATTGACAAGACCGCACCTACCTGGACGGAAGATGGTTGCGGAATCAGCGTGAAGGAAAACTGGTGGAAGAAGCTGGCAAACACCATCTCCTTTGGTCTGTTCTATAAAGAAGCGACGGTGGATGTGGAGGTATGCGCGAAGGATAACTTAAGCGGTATTGATGCATATTACTATTATGTGGATACGACAGGTAGCACCACGGTATTGAGTTCCGATGTATTGGATACAAAGACCTTTACGAAAGTGGATGGATCCGGAGCCCAGACGCTGATATCTCTTGATTCGGAAAATAAATACGTGGTCTACGCCTATGCGATAGATAATGCTGGCAACAGGAGCGATTATGTCTGCACCAACGGCGTGGTACTTGATCGGACTGCACCGACAATCGGTGTCACTACGACACCAAGCAAGGAAGAACTGACACTGACGGATACCAGTGCAAAAATCAGCTTTACCGGAAGTGAAGCAGGAAACTGTTTCTATATGGTAAGGAAAAGCGGCGAGACAGCACCGGTTTCCATTGCGGATTTTGCTACATCAGAAACTGACAATCAGGGAATGACTGTTTGGACCGCAAAAGAGGGTGTGTCTTCTGTAGAAATGACAACAGAAGCAAAGCAGATCACATTAAGTAGCTTAAGTCCGAATACGACATATACCTTGTATCTGGCGGCAGTGGACAAGGCAGGCAACAGCTCAATTGTTTACAGCAAGACCTTTACCACCTGCAAGACCATGCCGACAATCACTACAAATCCTTCCATCAGCGGAACCTACGGCCAGACAGTGGCAGATATGACGCTGACCGATGGCGTGGTAAAGTTCGGAAGCGACGTGATTACCGGTACATGGGCAGTCACCGACAGCAACAAGACAAATGTTCCGACTGTGGGAACGACAGATACTTATCAGGTTACCTTTACCCCGGCTGATACCTATGGTGACATCTATGACACCGTGAGCGTCCCTGTGAAGCCGACGGTAAGTAAGAGAGCAATCACAGTGGCGGCAGACGATAAGACGAAGACTTATGGACAGGATAATCCGGAGCTTACCTTTACGGTACCGGAGGGTACATTGGTAGGCACTGACACAGAAGAAGCTCTTGGTATCACCTTATCCTGTGTGGCAAATGAAAACTCTCCTGTAAAAGAAGGCGGCTATGCAATTACCGGCACTTCAAACAGTGCAAATTATGATGTGACTGTGACACCGGGAACATTAACCATAAACAAGGCAGATGCAGCGATTACCGTAGATACAGGAAAAGATAGCTACAGTAAGACTTTCGGAGATGCTGCTTTTACTTTGAGTGGCATATCCGATACAAATACCGATGCAAATGTGCAGTATGCCGTAACGTTGGGCGAAGATGTCGTATCCGTATCAAACGGAACTGTCACCATCTTAAAAGCCGGCACTGCAACGATTACCGTATCGTTACCGGCAAGTACCAACTACAATGCCGCAGCTTCCAAGACGATTACGGTAACTGTGGCAAAGAAGAGTGGATATACGGTAGATGAGATTAACAGAAGATACTACTATTTAAGAGATAATGCAGATACCATTGATTTATCAGGGTATTTACCTGCAAATTGCGGAACGGTAAGCTATGGCACACCGCAGGTAAACGGAGAACTTTATACAGATGGTGGAAAGCCGGAGGTTTCTGTTGATGGAAAGTTATCCTATACCGTAAAGCGGGCAGAAACATATGATGCAACCGGAACCATTCAGGTAACAGTTACCACAGATAATTACGCAGACTTTACCATCACGGTAAACGTAAGTCTGATGGATCAGATTCCGGTAAGCCTTCAAAGCGGTTCTTCCGTAACCTTACAAAACAGCACTCTGACCTATGGGGAAGCATTGTCAACGCTTGCCTTTAACAGTGCAGTTTTTGTTGATGATGGCGGAAATGTAGTAACAGGTACCCTTGCATGGAAGACACCGGATGAGAAACCAAATGCCGGAACCACAAGAGCCACATGGGTATTTACACCGGATGATGAAGCGTATGCAACTGTGGAAGATACCGTTGCTATTACGGTAAAGAAAGCAACACCGAATGTAACTGCCTTGCCAACCGTGGCAGCCAGAACCTATCACCCGACAGCAAGCCTTACGAACGCTGACCTGACAGGCGGAACCGTAAATGTGGAAGGAAGCTGGAGCTGGCAGAGTGCGAATATTATACCGGTTGTGAATAACAGCGGATATGTGGCAGTGTTTACGCCGACAGACAGTACAAACTATGAAACAGTCACTAAAACCATTACAGTATCGGTTACTAAGGCGACACCTTGTATCGCTACAGCACCGACAGCGGCTGCAATCACCTACGGGGATACCCTTGGTGCTTCTGCTCTTACCGGTGACACTGTGCAGTATAGCGGCAGTGATACGACGACCGTTGCGGGCAGTTTTGCATGGAAAGATAGCCGTGTGAAGCCGAGTGTTTCTGATAGCGGCACTACAGCCTATCGGGTAGTATTTAATCCTTCTGATACGGTTAATTACAATACGGCAGAAACAGATATTACCCTGACCGTAAACAAAGCAGACAATGCACCGAATATGCCATCATCCACCATGAACGTGGCAAACAGTTGTACGAAGGTAAGTGATGTGACCATACCGACAGACTGGGTATGGCAGGATGCGGATAAGAATACGGCACTTGTCGTAGATACACCTGTGACAGCAACCGCAGTTTATAACGGAGCGGATAAAGGAAACTATGAGAATGAAACCGTATCAGTAACCATTACAAGGTCAGAATGTGAACATGCTCATACAGAGGTCAGAAATGCAAAGGAATCAACCTGTAAAGAAACCGGTTATACCGGAGATACCTACTGTACGGATTGTGGGGCACTGCTTTCAACAGGAACTACCATACCTCTTGCAGACCATCAGGGCGGAACAGCCACCTGTACCAAAAAGGCAGTCTGCACCGTATGTGGTCAGGGATATGGAGAGCTTGATGCAAATAACCATGTTCATACAGAAATCAGAGGAACAGTAGCGGCTACCTGTACCGCAGGTGGCTACACCGGAGATACTTATTGTACTGATTGTGGTGTCAAGATAAAGACGGGAACTGCAACCCCTGCCCTTGGACATAACTATACAAGTAACGTAACAAAAGAGCCGACAACAAGCAGTGAAGGTGTTATGACCTACACCTGTGACCGTTGCGGACACAGCTACACAAGAGCGATTGCCAAATTGCAGGATACCAATAACAACAATCCGGGTGAGAATCAACCGGGAGCTGAAAACAAGCCGGATACCGGAAAGCCATACATCAAGGACGAAAATGGCAAGGAAGGCTGGGATGTCATCAAGGATGAAGTGGATAAAACAAAGGATGGCGATACCGTAACTGTTGAAATGAACGGTACCTCAGTTGTTCCGGGCGATGTACTGGATGATATCAAAGGAAAAGATGTGACCATTGTCTTTGACATGGGAGGCGGTATCACATGGAGCGTAAACGGCAAGAGCATCACGGCAGACCGTGTCGGCGATATCGACTTTACCGTGAAAGCCGATACCAATACCATTCCGGCGGATATTATCAACAACGTAACCGGAGAACGCTACAGCAAACAGATCAGTCTTTCCTACGATGGCGAGTTTGGTTTCACCGCAGTGCTTTCCATCAACATGAATGCAAAGAATGCCGGACTTTATGCGAATCTGTTCTACTATAACGAGAAGACCGGAGAGATGGAATTTATCTGTGCAGACGAGATTGCAGCGGATGGAACAGCAGAACTGACCTTCACCCACGCATCCGATTATGCCATTGTAATTGATAAGGAGCCAATGGAAGGAAGTGTACAAGTTGATAGACCTGCATCTGAAAGTCAGGATACCGAAACAGAATCTACGCAGACAGGCGCAGAAGTAAGCAACGACGCATGGAACCCTTGGTGGATAATTGTAATCGGCATCATGGTAATTGTAATTGGACTTGGGGTATTCCTTGTAGCGAAGAAAAATAAGTCTGACGATGAATAAGCAATAGATTTGTTCTACTTGGAATAATAAAATGAAAAAGGTGGGAGGCTTAGGTGCCACTCATCTTTTTCTTTTTGCAAAAAGTAAATATTAGTGATATATCAGCAGATATAATGGCATACCTTTTATTAATGTTTTTTTACCGGTGGTTCCTTTAAACGAATGATTGAAAGCGATATACTTGATGGATAAATTATAAGGAGGTTTCAAGAAATGTTTGAAGTGAAGATTACAGATGAAGAAAGGGAAAAATGTAGAAAGGTTGCAGATGCATTTCAGGAATTGTATGAACTATATGGAGATATGTATGTAGTTGATGTGGGTCCGTTTGGGTATGCTCATTTAAGGTGGTATGGTGATGGGGAATTTCAAGCTAATTCAGTGTATACTGACAGTGAAGAATTATTTTCAGACCTTTGGGAGTATTGGCTTGAATATCATTTACTGGAACCGGTAAAGGGGACACCATTAGCAGAACTGTCCTATGAAGAACTATACGAATTACTGTCAGAAGAACAAAAGGGCAATTATGCAAAGAAGAAGAGAGAGTTTTTGAAATTAGCAGAGATGGAAAACATACTCAGATTGGTATAGGTATACGCACAAATCTTGATGTCGTATTATATGATATTCATACAAAACAGTTGTAATTAAATATCTACAATGATAGAATCTTACTAGAATACAAGGGGGATATGAGGATGGAAATGATTGGTGAAATCGTTACAACGGTGTTTGTGTTGTCCATAGTATTACTTCCAGTATTTTGGGTATGGGCAGGGTATCATATTATCAAGTGTCATAAAGTAAATAAATGTAATAACCGTAAGTGCAAATACTGGCAGTTTTGCAAACATAATGAATATGAGCGAAAAAGAGATGAACTTCTGTGGAGAGTTAAAATGCTGGAAGCATCTACTGGTGAAGATTTGTCAGAGATAAAAGAAAAGATAATGAAAAAGCAATGAGATAAGAGCGCACTATTCGATATGTTTGAGAGTAGTGCGTTTTCTGGTATAAGAAAATGAAAGAGGATAATAAAGAATGAAGATGGGTGTAGTACAGAATAAAGCATGGTTTCTACTGGATAAGGACGAACTATTGCCCTATGATGTCACATTAACTCAGTTCAGAGAAAGAAAACCAATTAAAGAAAATATATTTTTAGAACTGGTAAAAAAAGCATACGATGAATATGGCAAGGAATATAAATTTGAAGGAACGAATATGCAGATTCAGACCTTCGAGAATACTGTGTTAATCATCCTAACAGAAAAGGATAATATAGTTTATTTGGAAAATGAATTTACTGAAGAAGAAAGTATTGTGGAAGGAATACAAGGAATATTCAGAAGTCTTCCGGATGAAAAGATATATATGGGGTTCATGGATGAGGAAGAAAAACGAAGAGTACTTGCAAAAATGAGAAGTGATGAGGGAAAGGGTATTATTAGAGATATGTTTTTGTAGGACTAGTGCAGCGTAGTCAAGAGAGTAGACACATTTTTAAATACAATTTTCAGGAAAGACAGAATTACTCCTGCCTTTCCATGTAGAACTCCTCTATTTCATCTGGTGTATAATTACTAAGCGAAGAGT